>Ga0265293_10001581_pt1 | contig 49001 bp, 47 predicted proteins | sample Munlanlewell138R_FD_192505 | JGI IMG/M metagenome (GOLD analysis project Ga0265293, IMG submission 192505) | Leachate microbial communities from a municipal landfill in Southern Ontario, Canada - Leachate well 138R | ecosystem: Engineered > Solid waste > Landfill > Unclassified | place: Canada... | reverse complement strand
AGAATCACGGGCAGGGCTTTATCAATATCTGTACCGCACTCAAAGAGATAGCATTGAACAACCCAGACATCGACATTGTTTATCCTGTTCATTTAAATCCAAATGTTCAAAAACCCGTCCGTGAGCTACTATCCGATGTGATAAATATTTATCTCATTGAACCATTGCAATACGAGCAGTTTATCACCATGATGGATAGATCGTTTTTCATCATCACCGACAGCGGCGGTGTGCAAGAAGAAGCACCGAGTCTGGGCAAACCTGTACTTGTCATGCGTGACACGACTGAGCGACCGGAAGCATTAGAAGCAGGGACGGTTAAGTTGGTAGGAACAGATACCCAACTTATCATCAAAGAAGCGCAAAAACTTATAGATGAGAAAGAAGCGTATCATGCTATGTCTCAAGCTAGCAACCCATACGGAGATGGTCGCGCATGTGAAAAAATTATCGAATTTATCAAAGGAAGTTATTAATGCATACGAATAAAAAAATCTGCATCATAGGATTGGGCTATATCGGCCTCCCGACCGCCGCACTGTTGGCAAACCGCAGTTACCATGTCCACGGAGTCGATATTAATAAGCATGCTGTAGATACGATCAACCGCGGCGAGATCCACATCGTCGAACCCGAACTCGATACCTTCGTCCGCTCCGCGGTGAATTCCGGCAAGCTCAAAGCCGATACAGTTCCTGCCGAAGCCGATGTGTTTATCCTAGCCGTTCCTACGCCGTTCCACCATACCGATATTCCAAATGCCTGCCCGTCGCCCAACATCGACTACGTCATTGCCGCGACCCGATCTATCGCTCCGTATGTACGCGAGGGGAACATTGTCATCTTGGAGTCGACATCACCAGTAGGAACGACAGATAAGTTAGCCGAAGTGCTCGCCGAAAACGGGATTGATGTGACCAAGGTACACGTCGCCCATTGCCCTGAACGTGTTCTTCCAGGCCACATCATGCGAGAGCTTGTGCAAAACGACCGGATCGTCGGTGGCATCACCCTAGAAGCTACCAATGCGACCGCCGAGTTTTACCGTACCTTCGTCGAGGGCGAAGTGCTCGAAACCGATGCCAAGACCGCCGAGATGGCGAAACTCACTGAGAACAGCTTTCGTGATGTCAATATAGCGTTCGCCAACGAGCTTAGTATGCTGTGTGATCAGTTTGGCATAGACACACTTGAGCTTATACGCTTAGCTAACCGCCATCCGCGCGTCAACATCCTCCAGCCCGGGTGTGGAGTAGGGGGGCACTGCATCGCTGTAGATCCGTGGTTCATCGTGGATGCGGGCAAAGGATCGGCCAGATTGATCGAGACCGCACGACGTGTGAATGACTACAAGAGTGAATGGGTCATTGAAAAAGTCAAAAATGCTGCACTCAAATTTGAAAACGAAAACGGATGCAAACCGAAGGTCGCCTGCATGGGATTGGCATTTAAGCCTGACATCGATGATCTCAGAGAGTCCCCGGCACTATACATCGCGAAACGCCTGAATGACGAACTAGCAAACGTCGTCTGTGTCGAGCCAAACATCCCAGTGGATTCCGAACTCAAAACTCAACATTCAAAACTCAACATTACAAGTCTTGAATCTGCAATGGCAGATTCAGACTTGCAAGTTTTCCTTGTCGCGCATAAAGAGTTTAAAGATCTTGAGATAGAAACCAATCTGGATTTTTGCGGGGTTTTGAAGAAATGAAAGGGATAATTTTAGCCGGCGGTAGCGGTACTCGACTTTATCCGGTGACTAGATCTATCAGTAAACAGCTTTTGCCTGTATATGACAAACCAATGGTTTATTACCCGTTATCAGTTCTTATGTTAGCTGGTATCAAAGAGATACTCATTATCTCCACACCACAAGATATCGGTAAATATGAAGAGCTACTTGGCGATGGCAGTGATTGGGGTATAGAGCTGTCATATAAGGTGCAGCCTTCTCCAGATGGATTGGCACAGGCTTTCATCCTCGGTGAAGAGTTTATCGGCGATGATGATGTCTGTCTGGTACTTGGGGACAATATCTTTTACGGACACGGCCTGACTCAGCTGCTTGCGCAGTCAGTGAAAAATGTCAAAGAGGAAAACAAAGCGACTGTCTTTGGCTACTATGTAAGTGACCCTGAGAGATATGGCGTTGCGGCATTTGACGAAGAGGGTAATGTCACTTCGATAGAAGAGAAGCCTAAAACCCCTCAGTCCAATTATGCGGTCGTCGGGCTTTACTTTTACCCGAATTCCGTGGTAGAGATCGCTAAAAATGTGAAACCGAGTGACAGAGGAGAGCTGGAGATCACCACGGTCAACCAGACCTATCTTAAACATGGTGCATTGAAGGTGGAACTGATGGGGAGAGGGTACGCATGGCTTGATACCGGGACACATGAGAGTCTCCTTGAAGCCAGCCAGTTTATCCAGACGATCGAAAAAAGACAGTCTCTGAAAGTCGCATGTCTTGAGGAGATCGCTTACGAGATGGGGTATATCTCCAAAAAAAAGTTGCTTGAGCTTGCAGAACCTTTGAGTAAAAACGGATATGGACAGTACCTTATTCAAAGAGCCAATATGGGAAGAATGACACGATGATATTTGCCCGTACTGCCATACCCGATGTTGTTATTATTGATCCTGTCGTTCATGGTGATGAACGAGGATATTTTGTAGAGACTTTTCGCGCGGACAAGCTATCTGAATTTTTAGGATACGAGATAGATTTCTGTCAGGATAATGAGTCAAAAAGCTCCAGAGGCGTACTTCGAGGTCTTCACTATCAGCTTCATCCTGCTGCTCAAACAAAGCTTGTAAGAGTGATACAAGGAAGGGTACTTGATGTGGCAGTAGACATCAGAAAAAAATCTCCTACATTTGGACAACATGTTGCCGTTGAACTAAGTGCAGAAAACAAAAGACAACTCTTGGTGCCTCGTGGATTTGCTCATGGGTTTGTAGTACTTGAGGATGATACTATATTTGCTTATAAAGTGGACAACTATTATAGTCCAGAGAATGATAGAGGAATAGCATTTAATGATGAGAGCTTAAATATCAATTGGATACTTAACCATGATGAACTCAATCTTTCAATTAAAGATACAAAACAACCATTACTAAAAGATACAAATGATCTCTTTGAATATGGAGTAGATTATTATGCTTAACATTTTAGTAACAGGTTCAAAAGGTTTTATAGGTAAAAATTTGTTAAAAAAGCTAGACGGTAAAACTTTTAACGTTTTAGAATTTAATAGAGATGATTCATTGGATACATTAGAAGAACTCATCAATCAAAGTGATTTTATAGTTCATCTTGCTGGAGAAGTTAGACCAAATAGTTCAAGCGACGATTTTAAAAACTCAAATACTTTGTTAACACAAAATATGATCGATACACTAAAAAAATATAACAAACATATTCCTATTTTGGTGGTTTCTACTATTCATGCAAAACTTCTCAAAAACGAGTATGGAAAAACAAAAAGAGAAGCAGAGCTATTAGTTGAAAACTATTCTAAAGAAACAAATACAAATTGTTTTATCTATAGATTGCCTCATGTATTTGGAGAAGGGTGTAAACCGAATTATAACTCCGTAGTAAGTACTTGGATCTACAATAGTATTAACGATTTAGAAATTAAGATATTCGACAGAAATATACAAATGCACTATGTGTATGTACAAGATATTGTTGATGAATTTTTCTCTATCATTGAAGCGAAAACTTTACAAGAGATGTATATTGAACCCACAAAAGTTTATCAAACTACACTGGGCGAAGTAGTAGACATGATTGAAGAATTTAAGCAAAATATTCAAAATCAAGACTATAAATTATGCAATTCAGAGTTGAAACAAAAGCTTTTTGATACATACTTAGACTACTATAGGAATCCAAATGTTTAATAACAATAATAAAACAATACTAGTAACAGGTTGTGCAGGATTTATAGGAAGTAACTTTGTGCCTTATTTTTTAGAAAAATATAGTGAATATAATTTAGTAAATTTAGACTTGCTTACTTATGCAGGCGATTTAGAAAATTTAAAAGAAGTAGAAAAAAATCCTAGGTATAAATTCATCAAAGGCAATATTTGTAATCGTGAGTTGGTTGAGTTTATATTCAATGAATTTGATATCTGTGGTGTAATCCATTTTGCCGCAGAGAGCCATGTGGACAACTCTATCAAAAACCCAGGTGTGTTTGTGCGGACCAATGTCAATGGTACTTTTACTCTCCTCGACGTCGCGTATAAATACTGGATGGAAAAACCTTTCACCTATCGTCATTCCGTACTTGATACGGAATCCACTCCAAGATTCCATCACATCTCCACTGATGAAGTCTACGGCACGCTCGGCGAAACGGAACTTTTTACCGAGACGACCCCTTATGCTCCAAACTCGCCATATTCTGCATCAAAAGCTTCTTCAGATATGATTGTAAGAAGCTATGTAGAGACCTACGGTATGAACTGTGTCATCACCAACTGCTCCAACAACTATGGTCCTAAGCAGCATGATGAGAAACTAATCCCAACCATCATCAGAAAAGCTCTTGCAGGAGAGGCTATCCCTATCTATGGCGACGGTAAAAATATCCGTGATTGGCTCTACGTACTTGATCATTGTAAAGGGATTGATCTAGTTTATCATACCGGCAAAGAAGGAGAAGTCTACAACATCGGCGGACGTAATGAACGGACCAACCTCCAGATCGTTGACCGTATCTGCACTCTTCTCGATGAAATTAAGCCTCGCCATTCCCTCAAGGGCGGGAATCCAGCCTCATACAAGGATCTTATCACTTTCGTAGAAGACCGTGCCGGACATGACCGCCGCTATGCCATCGATACGACCAAGATCGAGATGGAGCTGAGCTGGAAAGCTGAAGAGACTTTCGATAGCGGAATAGTTAAGACTATTGAATGGTATTTAGAAAAGTATAAAAAATGAATATCAAAAATATAGCAAATTTGTCATATCTTTTAATAGGAGATTTTGAAAAAGCTATTAATGCAGTTTATAATGCAAAAAGTAAGTTCATTATCTCATTGATGTCCATTATAGTTTATTTAAAAGATTTTACAAGGTATTAAATGAAAATAACAATATTAAATTATACAGGCAAGGAAGCAAACTGGGGATGCCAGGCGACTTCTAATAATATTATTCAACTTTTTAAAAAATACAGTGATGATAATATTTCATTTGAGTTTATTGAAATAGAATATAAAGGCAATAAATTTAGAAAACTGATGAATAAAATTAGATTGAAATTGATTGATTTTATTCTAAATAATCTTGTAATTTTTACAAATTTATTTAAATATCTTTACCCGATAGAAAAGTCAAATATAGAAAAAATTGAAAATTGTGATATGCTTATTTTGAATGGAGAAGGTTCTTTGCATGGTTACAATGCTGAATTAATCAAATTTGTCCAGTATTTGGCTTATGCAAAAAAAATGGGTAAAAAAACAGCCATTATAAACCATAGCTTACAGTTTGATAATGAAAAAGCCAAGAGATATTTGAGTAAATTGTATACTTATTCAGATATTAATTATTTTAGAGAAGAATTATCATTAAACAATGCAAAAACAATTGGCATTGAAAATATATATTTGGTTCCTGATGCTGCATTTTTAAATTATGAAATTGATACTACAAAGGTTTTAGTTGATAATCTCCCATCGCGGTATATTGCATCAAGTGGAAGTGTAATTATTAAAGAGAATAATAAAGAATATTTCGACTTACTTACTAAGCTCGGAAAACATTATGACCTCCCAATAGTGTTTATTGCTTCCTGCGAGGTCGATAAAAATTTAAAAGAAATGGTTACAGAAGAATATGGATTTATATATTTTGATGAAACTCAGTTGCAGGTAGCGCAGGTACAAAAAGTTATTAAAGATTCTCAGTTTTTTTATAGTGGAAGATTTCATTTAAATATTTTTGCTGCAACAGCTGGAAAAATATTTATTCCTTTCATCTCCAATACGGTTAAGATGCAGGGTTTTTTGAATTTGATTGATTATCCAATTAAAGAAATAAGCATTAAAAATATTGATGTCGATTCAACATTTAATATTCTAATAAATTTCTTAGACAATAATAAAGATATAGAAAATTATTTGCTTGATAGTTCAAAAAAACATGTAGCTGAACTGTATAAAAAATACAAAGAGTTATTAGATTGATGGTAGTAAAAAATAGTTTTTTTTATATAGCCAGTGATTTATTTCCAAGTGCTTTGGCCTTTTTAATTGTTCCGTTATTAACATATGCTTTAACGCCAGAAGAGTATGGTGTTTTAGCTTATCTTGGTGCGATTACAATGTTTTTAAATGCCTTGTATGGACTTGGCTTTAATACCTATATTTTTAGATCATTTTCAATAAGCAACTACCAACATTCTAACTTTAAAATGTTTCATAGTACATTTTGGAGTTTAGTTGCAATTACAACAATAATGTCTATTTTATTCTATATTATATTTACTTCTTTTCAAATTTCAAAAAAAGTAGAAGTTGATCAATATGCAATTTATGTTGTTTTAACAGTTTTCTTATTTGGCTTGACAGTTGTTCCAATGACTTTTTTAAGAATAAAAGAAAAAGCAAAAGAATTTTTTTATTTAACAATTTCATTTTCTATGATAGAGTATTTCTTTATCATAGTACTTGTTGTTTATTTAGGCTTAGGGGTTGAAGGAAAACTACTAAGTAGAATAATAGGTTATCTTTTTTTTATTACTTTGATATTATACTTTTTTAGAAAATTATTGTTTAGAAATTTCTTTGATAAATCACATACTATACAGGCACTTAAATATGGACCTACTTTTGCAGTAGGAACTTTTCTGTTTATTTTAATAGATGTAGCCGATAGATTTATATTAGAACGGTATGTTTCTATTGAAAATTTAGGGCTTTACAGTGTAGCTTATGGATTAGCTTTTGTTTTGATGGCATTAAATAAGGGGGTATCAAAAGCTTTACAGCCTTATATCATAAAAAAAACGAAACTAAATGATGTAAAAGTGCTTTTTGAAGTAATAAATAAATCAAAAAGATTTGTTAATATTGTTACATTTACAAGTACAATTATTTTTTTATTGTTGATTGATATTTTTGTAAAACTTACATTTAAAAGCTCTTATCACTCAGCATTAGAATACATGTTGTTCCTATCAATAGTTCCAATGTTTTATGCTCATTATAATATTTATTCTTCAGTTTTAATTGCATACGGAAAGAAAAAATTCTTTTTAAAAGCGATGTCTTATGGATTATTAGTGAATGTAATTTTGAATTTAATTCTAATTCCTTTTATTGGGGTATATGGAGCGATTGTTTCTACGATATTTGCATATATCACAATGATGTTATTGACATATAGAGAATTTAAAAAAATAACCCTACTGCCTATGAAGATAGATCCTTCTTTTTACGGGTTCTTAATTATTTTAACGATTACAATCTTTTTGCTTTACTTGAATTTTTTTGAAAGTACTACATTTAGAATTATTGCAACTTTCATAATAATGTCAACATTGATCTCTTATTTGTATTTTTTTCTGAATTTAAGGAGCAAGCATGACTTGGCAAACTTACTGCAATAAATTTGAAACACTTTTACAAGATGATAGAGAACTAACAACTATTAGACAGGAACTATTTTTTAGAATAGGTTCAAGTAAAGTAAAAGCCTTTATTCGATTTGTATTGTATGTACTCCAGTTTTTAAAATACTTAATCAAGTCAAATAAAAAAATAGAGTTTATAGAAGCTCAAAATCTATATTTTATCGATTCTCCCACGAGTGCAAATCTTGGGACTCTTAAACCTCTTATTTTAAAAGATGAATCAGAAAAAATAATACTAGTCAACAATCAAGTGCAAAAAAGCAATGGTTTTAATGATATAAAAAAGAATATCACTATAAATTTTCAAGATTTTTATAAAGTTTATTTTAGAGATATTTTCTATCTATTTCAAGTATCACAAAAAATTGCTAAACATATGGATACATCTTTTTTTATTGTGTTTCCTATGCTTTGCCGTTATGTATTTAATAAAAACAGCTTAGAGTATATTCTATCAAACTTAAAAGTCAAAAATATCATTCTTAGCAATGATACCCTTCTGACATCAAATACAGCGATACTTATAGCACGAAAGTATAATATAAATGATTATACTCTGCAACATGGATTCTTGACACATTTTTATGTACCAACAACGACAACAAACTATATCGTTTGGGGTGAAAAAGCAAAAGAATGGTTCCGGATGCAAAAAACAAAATCAAATCTACTGCCACTTGGAACTCCACGACTTGATGAAGTAGAAAGTATAAAGAAAAACAGTGAAGCTATAAAAAATCGGTTTTACAAAAAGTACAAAATCGATAGAAATAAAAAGCTGTTTTTTTACATGTCACACTCTCAAGCACCGGAGTTTGGAAGAGAACTTCACAAGAAAAATTTTGAAGCGTTACAGGCCGTGTTGGATAACGACAATTATCAACTAATGATCAAGCTGCATCCATCCGAAAAAGAGGATCTATTCAATGAGGTATTTGCAGAACATAAAGATAAAATAATCTTGCTTCCAAAAGATGAAAATTTGCACCATGCAATCGTTTCATCAACTATTTGTGGCAGTGCCTATTCTACTACCCTAGTAGAGTCGATGTGTTTTGAAAAACCAACTTTGCAGATGAATATGTCACAGATAAAAGAGTTGCCAGACTATTCAAAAAAAGAGGGATGTATTGCAGTCGAAAATATTGAAACTCTTCAAATTATTTTGAACGAGGAAGACTTTACAAATGAGTTGAAACGACAAAATGAATATGTGGATAAATACTTCAATAATTTGGGATGTGCATCTGAAACCATACTCGAATACATAGGGAAAAACCATGCTTGCTAAACTTAAAAAATTCATAAACCTACCGCTATCGCGAAAGTTGCAGTTTCTATTACATACCTACTATAAAATAAAAACACGAACTTTTTACAAACTGATGTTTAAATCCATGGGTGCAAAGAACATGATAAAAAATCCACTTTTGCTTACTTCAGAGTTTATTAGCGCTGGAGATAGAGTTATCATTTGGGATGATGCTAGAATTGAGGGGATTCACTATTATGCCGGTAAAACATTTAATCCTCATATTATATTGGAAGATGGAGTAACCATACAGCAACGATGCCATATAACAGCAGCAGATACTCTTATAGTAGGGAAAAATACACTTATATCTTTTGATGTATCGGTACAAGATACAGACCACGAGTACGAAGATTTATCAATGCCAGTTGGAGACCAACCATTGAGAGTGCAAACAACCAGGATAAGTGAAAACTGTTTTATAGGAAGTGGAGCAAAGATCCAAGCTGGGACGATTTTGGGTCGTCATTGTGTTGTGGGTACAAATGCAGTTGTGAGAGGTCACTTCCCAGATTATTGTGTGATAGTGGGAGTGCCGGCTAGGATAGTAAAAAGATATGATGAAAACAGCAAGAAGTGGAGAAAGACCAATAGCAGGGGAGAGTTTGTAGATGAATAATCAATTTTTACAAGATAAAAAAATATTATTTATCGGCCCAAAATTCAACGGCTATGAAAATGAAATCATTGCTGCATTGCGATCCAAAGGCGCTCATGTCGATTTTTTTCTTGAAAAAATTAATTCATTGACAGCTCATTACATCACAAAATTTTCAAGAATGGTCGGCAATAGAATTCAAGCTAATCATATGGACAATATTTTGAACAATGTGCAAGCAGAATACGATTATCTGTTTGTGATCAGAGGAGAGACCCTCAGTCCTGATTTTTTTGACCAACTGTTTCAACGTTCTAAAATCAATCATAAAATGATGTATCAATGGGATTCTGTTCGAGCCACACCTAATATTATGAATATAGCTAAAAATTTCGACAAAATATATTCTTTTGATTATGAAGATTGTCAACAAAGAAATTTTAAATATTTGCCTTTGTTTTATATTAACGCTTTTGTAGATAACCAACATATAAAGCCGATTTATGATTTTTCTTTTATAGGTCAATTTCATAGTGATCGTCACAAATATTTGATCGATATTAAAAAATTTGCCAAAGAGAGAAATTTGAGTGTTAATTTTAAAATGAAAATGACCCCACTAAGATTTGTGCAGAAAAAACTATTTGATAAGTCATTCAAAGATATTTCTATCCAAGATGTTATATTTAAAAATATTTCTTTGGAGCAAGTTTCCTTGATAGTAAAAAAGAGTAAAATACTTATTGATGTTGTGAATACATTACAAAGTGGTTTGTCAATCCGCACATTTGAAGTTCTTGGTGCGGATAGGAAACTTTTGACTAATAACAAAAATATTCAAAATGAAAAATTTTATAATCCAAACTGTATTTGTATGATAGAAAACGTAAATGATGAATTTATTAAATCCAAATGTCATATTGATAATTTTCAAGAATATAGTATTGATGGTTGGTTGGATAAATTATTTCAATATGTGGATGTGGTATATGAATAGTTTACGTGACTATATAATAATAGGAATGTGGGATAATTTGAAAAAGTTTAATATCAAGAGTATAGCTGATCAATTTTTACAGTTGTCTTACAGGTTAGTGTAGATGCTAAAAAATATTTTTTATTTTATTACTTTTTTTGTTTTATTATACATCGAACCTCTCAGTATTGGAGGGATAAAAATTGCCATACTGTGGAAAGTTGCATTGATGGGATTTGTCGTGATTGCCCTTTTGCAATCAAGATCATACTCTTTCCCAAATTTTATATTTTATAATTATCTTTACAGTGCAAAGTTTTTGCTTACAACCACTACTTTCACTAGTATCGCATCAGCAGTTGCTCAGATTTCCGAAGTTTTGAAGTCTATGTTTATTGGTTTGTTTGCACATTATTTTATTGTCAGAAGCAAGGCTAAGGGTGATTACCTATGGATTGAGAATTTGAGTTATAAATTTTCTATTTTTATACTTTTGAGTATTTTTCCATTTATGCTCGGAATAATTTCTCCACTGGATGAGGGATATGACTTATCTCGTTATGGAGTTGAAGCTTTTGGATTTATAGGTATTTTTCAAAATCCACATGCAGCGTCTATTACGCTGGCTTTCGCATTGAGTATTTTGACAAGTGCATTGGCAACAAAACGTATTGTGAAAAATAGAATTTTATTATATATTTTAATGATTGCTGGATTGTATGCCTTGTATCAAACATATGTGCGTACGGGGTTCTTGATCTATGTCCTTGCCTTGTATTTTATCTATATTAAAGATAAAAAATTTACAACAATTTTAGCTAAGTATGCTCCGGCAGCGATTGCTGGATTGATCGGGTTTTATATTTTATATCTTAACTCACCAGTTTTGCAAATGCGTTTCACAGATAAAAATATTTATACCGAACAACAATATAAATCTGAAGATCAATGGAAGCAATTAGGTTCAGGAAGATTTTGGATATGGTACAGTGCCTATAGCAATTGGAGCGAAGCGGATTTTTACGAAAAACTAATCGGTTTGGGCATGGAAGAGGCTAAAGATCATATGGCTGAAAAAATTGGATTAAGGATCCTTGCCCACAATCAATTTTTTCAGTCTCTGCAAGAAAGCGGCTTGATAGGATTTGTATTGTTTATTATATTTTTGTTGACAATGTATAAATTCATTACCAAACGAAAGTCTTCCCAATTTTATCAAACAGCTATAACCATTTATTTTGGATTTATTATTTTGAATATTTTTCAAGGTGGTCACTATTTTATTGTAGATTTATATTTGGCAATGTATTTGTCATTGCTTTATCTTGATATAAATAACATGAATAAGGAGAATCTATGAAAAAATCATTATTTGTATTGCCAAATTTAAATAGTTTAGGTGCTGTCAGTGCTTATTGGAAGTCTTTATTGTCTAAATTAAAAAACTATGCTAATTTTGATAAAAAAGAGAAAATGCCTGATCTCAATCATCAATATTGCAGAGATAATTATGATTGGAAGGCGATAGAAAAAAAAGTATTGAATCTTTTTGGTGATGAAGCTAATCGGTTGAGTAAATGAAGAATATAGTTTTCAAAATCGCAATGAATTGTCTTCCAAATTGTTTTTGGCCACTAAAGGTTAAGATGTACAAAAAGATGTTAAAAAAATATGGAAAAAATGTCAGAATAGGTAAACGTACTGATTTGATCCATCCTGAAAATATCAGTATAGGTAATGATGTTTTTATTGCACAAAATTTTTATGCTTCTACAATCAAAAATTTAATAATTGGTGATAGAGTCATGTTTGGACCAAAATGTGCAATAATTGGGGGGGATCATGATTTTTCCAATCCCTTTCAAAATATGAGATATACACACGAAAAAGGGGATAATAGAGATATTGTTATTGAAGATGATGCTTGGATAGGTTATGGTACTTTGATTTTAAAAAAAGCTATGATCGGAGAAGGCTCTATTGTTGGTGCAATGAGTGTGGTAAATCAGATATTAGAGCCATATTGTGTTTATGTTGGAAATCCTGCGAAAAAAATTAGACCAAGATTTGCATCGTATGAGGAATTGTTAAGCTATCTTGAGATGATGAAAAACAAATATAATTTTATGACAAAATATACCCAAGAAGAATTGAAAAAAATATATGAAAAATAAAAGCATTTTAATCATTGGTCCATTGCCTGAACCAAAAGGTGGTGTTAGTATCCACATGCAAAGACTCTCTAAACTTATGGAGGAATCTTATAGTGTACCAAGGATCGATGAATCACCTATAATTAAAAAAAATATATTTAATATTCGTAGCCTTAATATTTTTAGGTATTTGAAGTTGATTTATCAAAGTGATATTGTTCATGTACAAAGCAGTATTGATATTTTGAGAATTTTTCATATTACACTAGCAAAAATATTTGGGAAAAAAGTCATTCTCACGATTCATTCATGGAGAAACAAAAGTAACAAACAAAAAAAATTACTAATGTTATGTTTGAATTGCGTAGATAAAGTTATAGTTGTCAATAAAAATATTGCTGTTGAATTAAAGCTAAAGAACTATATCGTAAAACCAGCGTTTTTACCTCCGGACTCTGATGAACTTAATGATATCCCCAAGGACTTAAAAGATATTGTTAAGCTAAAGAAAGAAAAAGGTTTTTTCATAGTAAGTTCAAATGCATATCAATTGGCGGACCATAATGGAGAAGATCTTTATGGATTGGATATGTTCATAGATTTGGCAGAATGTTCTAGGGACAAAAAGATTTTTTTTATTTTCCAATTAGCATCTTTAGGTGGAATTGACTTTCAAGAAAAGTATAAAAAATATGTTAAGTTGATTGCAGATCAAAAAATAGAAAATATACTTTTATATGTTAAGCCAATATCATTCGTTGCTTTAATTAATGGTTCTGATATGACTCTTAGGTTGACAAATACAGATGGGGATGCATTGAGTATACGAGAGTCCTTATATTTAAATACACCGATTATTGCTTCTGATGTGACGGAAAGGCCAGAAGGAACGATTCTTTTCAAGAGTAGAGATAGCGATGACTTAAAACAGGTATTTAATCAAACGTATGAGGATATAAACTCCGGAATAGTCAACTGTAGTGAAGAGACACAAGATTATAGACAATCATATGTTGATTTTTATAATAAAATTTATTTTGAACAGGAGAAAGAATGAAACAAGTAATACAAAATTTTAAAAGCGGTGAACTCTATGTAGGAGATGTACCAATGCCGTCATTGCAGGATAAATTTGTTTTGGTAGAAAATAAGTTTTCTCTGATCAGCGCAGGTACCGAACGTGGAACTGTCGGTATGGGTAAAGCATCATTGCTGGGAAAGGCCAAAAAGCGTCCGGATCTTGTAAAACAAGTTTTGGCAAGTGTCAAAAAAGAGGGGCTGAAAGCCACTTTCGAGAAAGTTAAAACGAAACTTGACTCTTTGGCAGCGTTGGGATACAGTTCGGCTGGTGTTGTCATGGCCAGTATGGACAGCAACGGCGAATTTCAACCGGGCGACAGAGTGGCTTGTGCAGGACAAAACTATGCGTCACATGCGGAGATGGTCAGCGTACCCCAAAACCTTGTGATGAAGATACCGGATAATGTTTCGTTCGAAGAGGCAAGCTTCACAACGCTAGGCGGAATCGCCATGCAGGGGGTTCGTCAGGCGGAAGTGCAACTGGGTGACAATATCTGCGTCATAGGTCTTGGGCTTTTGGGGCAACTGACATGTCAGCTACTTCGGGCAAACGGATGTAATGTTTTTGGTATCGATGTTTCTCAGGGCATGGTGGATATGTCGAATGAAACAGGTTCTGCCACAGCACTGAACCGAAACGATTCAAACCTGATACCGGCTATCGAGAACTTTACCAAGGGGCATGGTTTTGACAAGGTGATCATCACGGCAGCAGCGCCGACGAATGATCCCATCGTTCTCTCGACGGAAATCCTGCGCAAAAAAGGGCAGATCATCATTGTCGGTGCGGTGCCGATGGAGATCCCCAGAGAACCCGACTTTTATCGTAAAGAGCTGGAACTGAAGATATCGACTTCTTACGGACCGGGTCGTTATGATGTGAGTTACGAAGAAGAGGGGCATGACTATCCTTACGGGTATGTCCGCTGGACTGAGAAAAGAAACATGGAAGCATTCTTGAAGCTCATCTCAAATGGCGGTATCGATGTCAAACCGCTTATCACCCATATCTTTGATATAGAAGAAGCGGAAAAGGCATATGATATCGTTTTGGGAAAAGTAAAAGAAAAATTCATCGGTATCTTGCTGGAATATCCGGAAAATGAAGCAAAAAAAGCAACACTTATTCAAAATGCAAAAAGCAATGAGATCAAAGAGATCAATGTCGGTTTCATCGGTGCAGGTAGTTTTGCGCAAGGGTATCTCATCCCAGCGTGCAAAGAGGAAGCATCCCTCGAAACAGTCGTAACGAGTACCGGTATCAATGCCAGAAGTGTTGCGGACAAGTTTGAGTTTAATGCCTCTTCGACATCGCCAAATGATGTTTTTGAAAATAACAAGATCAATACCGTCTTTATCGCCACACGTCACGATACTCATGCACAATATGTTATCGAAGCATTAAAATCAGGAAAGCAGGTATTTGTAGAAAAACCTTTGGCGATGAATTATGAAGAACTTGAACAGGTCAAAGAAGCTTATGAAGCAGCAGGCGATAAGGCATTAATGGTAGGGTTTAACCGACGTTTCGCCCCGGTCAGTGTGGCGTTGAAAAAAGAGTTTGCCAACAGCGGTGAGCCGCTGGTCATGAACTTCCGGGTTAACGCAGGTTTTATCCCAAAAGACCATTGGACACAGTCAGAGGCTGGCGGCGGACGTATCGTAGGCGAGATGTGCCATTTTATCGATCTTATGCAGTATTTTACCGATGCTAAGCCTGTCAAAGTCTATGCAGAGTGTATCTCGACTGAAAACTCTCAGGCCAAGGCAGATGACAATATCGCTGTTATTGTCAAGTTTTCGGATGGATCGGTAGGAAACCTGACTTATGTTGCCAATGCAGACAAAGCTCTTGCAAAAGAGCATTTGGAGATATTCGGTGCTGGCAAAGCAGGAGTTATCGAAGATTTTAGATCAGGACTTATCTACAAAGACAACAAAGAAGAAAAACTGAAACTATCCGGTAAAGGGCAGAAGCAGGAAGTGCAGGAATTTATCCAGTCGCTTAAGGCCGGAAAAGGTTCTCCGATCGATTTTGAATCCTTGTATCTGACAGCATTGACAACTTTTAAAATCCAGGACAGCCTTGTGACAGGGCAGTTTCAATCGGTAGAGTAGATATGGCAGATCGCACGTTTCAACAGAGTTTTGAAAAACTAAAAAATTACTGCGAAGCTGAAAGCTTCAAGGGATGGGACCCTTATGATGGTCTCAATAGTAAGGTGTTCAAAGCGCTACACATGGACAAAGTACCGTTTTTCAGGCTCGCGTGGATACAGCTGTTTAAGCGTAACCCTCTGAATCTCAGAACGATGATGATGGTGCCTAAGGAGTATAATCCCAAAGGACTGGGGCTTTTTTTGACAGGGTATTGTAATCTCTATCAAACCGAGAAAAAAGATGAATATCTGCAAAATATAAAATTCTTGGCAGATAAGTTACTTGAATTGCAGTCAGAAGGGTATAGCGGAAGTTGTTGGGGATATAACTTTGATTGGCAGTCTAGAGCGTTTTTTCTCCCTAAAAAAACACCCACCGTTGTAGCGACTTCATTTATATCTTATGCACTTTTAGATGCTTATGATATCACAAAAGATGAACGATACTTACAAACAGCGATAAGCAGTACAAACTTTATACTAAATGATTTAAATAGAACCGAAAAAAAAGAGGGTTTTATTTTCTCTTATTCCCCTTACGACAATACAAGAGTTTATAATGCTTCACTATTAGGTAGTAGATTGTTGTCAAGAGTTTACAGCTATATAAAAGATGAAACTCTCATACAAGTTGCCAGAGAATCTGTGCTTGCTTGTGCAAATGCTCAAAGAGAAGATGGAGCCTGGATATATGGGGAGCTTGAAATTCAAAACTGGGTTGACAGCTTTCATACGGGGTATAATCTGGAGTGTATCTATGAGTATCAAAAGTATTCAGAAGATACCAGTTTCAATACGATAATTGAAAAAGGTTTGGACTACTATCTAAACAATTTCTTTTTAGAAGATGGTACACCAAAATACTATGACAATAAAACTTATCCCATCGACATACATGCACCGGCTCAACTGATAGCAACCCTGTATCGCCTGAATGTGTTGAAAGAGAACAAAAAGCTTGCCGATCGTGTTCTTGCGTGGACGATCGATCATATGCAAGATCCAAAAGAGGGATATTTTTATTACCAGCTCAAACAGACGAAATCTTCCAAAATCCCTTATATGCGATGGGCGCAGGCATGGATGTTTTATGCATTCAGTTTTTATATTTTGGGAATGAATCATGAAAAGTAGCATCGTCAACCACTACAAAATCCACGCTTTCAAAGACAGGAATCAGTTTCTGGGTCAGATAAGTGACGAGCACAAGATCCTGGTCGCTATGAATGCCGAAAAGATCCTCAAAGACGACAAGCGCCTGCGCGAGATCGTCAATCGCAATATCGGTTATCCTGACGGGATCGGGGCGGTCATGGCGCTGCGGAAGAAGGGTCTGGATGCCGTCAAGATCCCCGGTGCGGAGTTCTGGCTCGATATCATCGGGCGATACAAGGATGAAAAAACATTTTATCTGATCGGATCATCACAGGATGTGATCGAGCGCACGGTTGCCAAACTGCATGAGGATTTTCCCGGTGTCCGTATCGTGAACTACCGCAACGGGTACCTGAAAGCAGAAGATATCGCGGCTTTGAAAGAGGATCTGACCCATACCAAACCCGACGTCGTCTTCGTCGCACAGGGGAGCCCCAGACAGGAGTTTCTGATGGAGGAGCTCATGGCGGTGCATCCGGCACTCTATATGGGACTCGGGGGGAGTTTTGATGTCTATTGCGGACTTAAGAAACGGGCCCCGAAAATTTTTATCAACTTAGGTCTTGAGTGGCTCTACCGCCTGCTCAAAGAGCCGACACGTATCGGACGGCAGATGGTGCTTGGTAAGTTTCTTGGATTGCTGCTTTTGAGAAGATTGTAGTAATATTTTTGAAAATAGCAGAGTCAGAGGTTTGGTTTTTAGTTAAGGTAGAAGGGTTGGGGGTTTGCTAGTTGCTAGTTTTTTTCGTCATTGGGGACTTGATACGTAATCCATAAATAAAAAGTGGATCCCCGATCGGAGTCGAGGATGACGGCTAATGTGTGTGGACTGCCGCGCTACGCTCGCGATGACAAAAGAGAATGGATCGCCACACTTTGTTCGCGATGACAAGACAATATTAAGCTCAAAGATATTCCATAAACCATTGTTTTGCTGCCTCTGCGGCTTCCTGCAAGGTGCCTGGTTCTTCAAACAGATGTGTTGCCCCATCAATAACCAAAATGTCGCATTTGGCCTGCATGGCTTGCTTGGCAAGTTTATTTAACTGAAGAACTTCTGTATCCAAGCTGCCTACGATCAGCAAAGTAGGTGCTAAAACATCAGGCAAGGAAGCCATAGCTAGATCAGGACGCCCACCCCTTGAAACAACACATTTGACTTCATCCGGCCTCTGCTTTGCTGCGTTAAGTGCTGCTGCAGCTCCTGTGCTGGCACCAAATAATCCTATAGATAGATTTTTTAATTCCGGTTGTTCTCCCAGCCAATCAATGGTTGCAACGGTTCTTTGGCTAAGCAATTCTATATCAAATCGATATTCTCGCGTGATTTCATCGATCTGATTTTCCTCGGGCGTGAGCAGATCAAAGAGTAAAGTTGCCAAGCCGGCTCGATTCATTACCTGCGCAACATATTGATTTCGCGAGCTAAAACGGCTACTGCCGCTTCCGTGCACAAATACTACCAATCCTTTTGCAGACTGTGGGAGTGTGAGTAACCCTTCGAGTCGTACCGCTCCGGCTTCTATCATAATCGTTGTCGTATCCATCTTGTCTACCTCACAATCATTTATTTTGCCATGCTTGGCTAAGTAGTTTGGTGACGGTCTCATCGCTTACTTGGGAAAAATCTTCATACCATTGGCCGATCGATGAAAACTGTGTTGGCTCAAGTGGGCAGATGACTTCATCTACTTTTCGGCGTAATGCATCGATACTATCGGGTGGGGCAACCGGTACTGCGACTATGATGGATCTTGGATCTTGCAGGCGCACTGCGTCGATCGCAGCGTGCATGGTTGCCCCGGTTGCTAGACCATCATCTACGAGGATAACTATTTTATCACCCAGATCAGGATAAGGGCGCTCTCCTCGATAAGCCACAGCCCGGCGCTCAAGTTCCTGCCGCTCCGCTTTTTCTACTTCTTCGATTTGCGCTTCACTAATATCATAGCTATAGATGACCTGCGGATTGAGTACTCTGATATTATTGCTGGCAATGGCACCCATTGCCAGTTCCGGATAATGAGGTGTTCCTAGTTTTCTCACAAGCATCAGATCAAGCGGGGCATTCAACTCTTTAGCGATTTCAAATGCCACGGGTACCCCTCCTCTAGGCAAGGCCAATACTATCGTGTCCTCTAAGTTTTGATATTTTTGTAAAGCAAGAGCAAGTTCTTTGCCTGCAATTGTTCGGTTCGGGATCGGGGGATTCATGGCTATCTCCTAATGTTGTTTGATTGAAATCTGTTTTCACTATAACTTGGAGTAACTTGAAAAATATATCAATATTTATCAATGATATAGCTTGATTGTATCTGATTTTTGATTAAATCACAAATAAATCTTTATTTTGAATAGTAGATTATTTTGTTGTAAACTTATAATTTTTATCAGAAAAATGTTAAAATAAACAAAAAGAGAAAAATTGAAATACATTTATATATTATCTTTTATCATTATACTTATGATCATAGAATTCTTGGCCACTGCGAGAGTGGGAGTAGAATCAGTCACTTTGGGTTGGGATAAGTTAAATCATATGGTGGCATTTGCTGTGTTGTATATTCTCTCCTCGTTGGCTTTGAAAGATCTAAACGTAGTTTATAGATTTTTGTTGCTTTTTGCTTTTGGTTTGCAAATAGAGATAATTCAATCATTTTTGCCGCCTAGGGAATTTTCATCGCTTGATATCGTGGCTGATATGGTAGGTATAATGTTTGGATTTTTGATATCTCCGTATACGGTGAGGTTTTTAAAATATAAGTGAGTTTGTTATTTTAGAGATCATGAAATAATTATAGGAAGAAGGTTGAAGGATTTTTGGTCGGGAGTGTGGATCAGAAGAAGTAATTTACACCTGTTGTGCCTATCACTCCTTGTTCTTTGTGTTCTAGATTCCAACGCCCTTTTCCTTCTATCGTAAATTGAAAAGAGTCATACATGGGCAATTTAAGTCCGGCACCTAATACCAAATTATAATTGTCGCGTTTAGGAACATCGCTTATAGTACGATACCCTAGCCCTAATGAAGTATAAGGAGTGATAGATCTGATCGGGCTAAAATCGTAGCCTACACTCCCGATATAGTCAACAACATCTACTTTTTTAGAGGTATAATCGGGAATCGTGTATAATACTTCTCCTATAAGAGACCAATTTTGCGTAAAATGGTACCCTACACGCAATCCGGCACCTGGAAAATCATTGTTAAGGCCGTCACCGTTATTGCCTTCGAAAATACCTACAGCACTAACGCCAACTTCCCATGGATTTGACATGGTGTCTGCATGGGCAGTATTTCCTATTATTGATAAGGCGACTAATAATATTTTTTTAAACATATTATCCTTCTTCAATGACTCTTTTTAATATTAAATCACATTAATTATTTTAAAAAACTTAAATGAGTAGTTAAAATATCAATTTTTTAAAATAAATTTTATATATAATTTTATATTAGCCTAAATTATGTCATCTCGTTCCCACGGTCTCCGCGGGAATGCATACTGAACTACAAAAGACCAAGAGCCAACACTCAACCCTCGGCTACCATTGCAATATTGTGCCTATGAGAGCCACAAAGTAGTTGTCGTCATATATGTTGGAGTCATTATATCCTGCGCTTAAACCTAATTCTATATTATTATCGAGTCTTTCTCTTATGCCGGCTGAAATGCCGTTTGCTTTGTTTCCATTATCGAAATCGTCTCTGGAAAAACTTGCATAAAGAGTTCTTTGCATTGAAGGCTGGTATGTGATATTCGCAAAATGTGCATCGCCTCTGCCTCCATGAACATGACCCATGATGCGGCCATCGTTTGTGTATCCATCTAGATATACATGATGACGATACCATGCATTGCTTTCATCCATTGTGATATATTCGTAATTCAGGCTAAGGCCTCTAATGCCGACTATATCAAATAGTTTCACACCGCCTATCCAGCTCCACTTTGATGGGGTTATACCGGCTGCATCTTCGCCTGCACCCTCTGCATATAGTTTGAACGGTTGATAATCATTGCTTGAGTTGTAAGTAGCAAAAAATCCTCCCTTTTGGTCTCCAGGTTCTAGCCCGTATTGATTTTCAACATCTCCGGTCGGGAATAAAACATCGATAAAAGTATCAAAACCTTCATCTCTGCCGCCGCCACCGAACATAGCCGTTCTGTAAAGGCCCCATTCGAAACTATCAAGCGGTTTGAAGCTAAGCTGCATACCAACCATTTTCGGATAACCGTCATCGATACTTCTATCCGGCAGCATGATATGATCATGATGATCCAATCTGCCCACAAAAAAATCTATATCCACTAAACCAATAATATTTGATACGGGCGATGTTAAAAAATCAAGTTTGAATGGTTCGACATTTGAAATTCTGAGCATATCAACAGGTTTTGCGTTATTGGATAGAAGCAGCGTGCCGCTATGCGAAGGCCCCATCCATAAGGCTTCTTTACCTAGTGTGAGATTGACATTTTTCCATGTCGCTCTAGTGTATGTATCGTGCAGCTCAAAATCATTTTCATCTAGTGAATTTGTATATGCAGGAGTGACTACCAAGCTAAAATATTCATTTATGTATTGCAATCTAGCAGATAGTTGCACATTGCCGTCTTTGTCTAGTCTGAGTCCATCTTTGTTGGCAAAAAAAGCACTTCCGTCTCCGTCAGGCGCGCCGCCAATATTGGTGCGAGGCTGCTCTTCATGGCTATAATAAGCTGATGCAGAAGTATCGAGTAATCCGCTTGAATCGTATCTGCCAATCTCATTTAGCAACTCTTCTTTTGAGCTTTGAAATCTGACATCTTCTATTTGGGATAGAGCATCGAGTAACTCTTTGGTATTGTAAGGTTTTGTTGTGGTATTTAGCGTAGAGATGGCTCCAAGAGCTTGTAATCTTTCTATCTCTTCATATATAGGAGAATCCAATGGAACATCTATATTATTTGCACTTAAATTGTTAGTAATTAACATGGTCAATACAATAGTAGAAAAGTTAAATTTATTCATTTTATTACCCCAATATAATCATTTTTATTATAAAAGAATAATAATATAATTAAAAAGCTTTTATACAATTGAGAATTTAATTTTTTTAATAAAAAATTAAATATAGTTTACAATTTTTGATGCTCTATCTTCGTGCAGCGATTTTGTACTACTTTCATACCATGCTTTAGGGCTTTTTCGGCTGCTTCATTGTTGACAAGTCCAAGTTGAGTCCAAATACAATGCACATCACCTCTGGCTATACATTCATCAACTATTTTTGCAATTTCGGCAGGTTTTCTAAATATATCAACTATATCTACCTTGCATGGGATCTCACTGAGACTTCTATATACCTTTTCTCCCAAGATCATTTCTTCTTTTGGATATACCGGTATTATAGTAAAACCTGCATTTTTTAGATATCGTGCTACCATATTGCTGGCTTTGCTCTCATCTGGCGAGCATCCAATGATCGCTATGGTTTTTGTTTTGTCAAAAATATCTTTCATTTCTTTTGGGTTGGCATTGACTGTCGGGAATTCGCATTCCATAATTTCATTTCCTTGTTTGTAATATCTTTTCGTTATAATTGTATCTAATTATGGTAACAGGAAAATAAAATGTTAAATATTGACACTATCCAAAAAGCATCAAAAAGGCTCGAAGCAGTTGTTCATTTGACACCTTTTGCTTTTGCTCCGATCTTGAGCGATCTTAGCGGATATGAAGTATATCTCAAAAAAGAGAACTTGCAGCGCACCGGTTCGTTTAAACTACGAGGAGCTTTTAATAAAATAGCTACACTGATCGAAGAAGGCAACACAAAAGGCGTGGTAGCAGCAAGTGCAGGCAATCATGCTCAAGGCGTAGCGCTAAGCGCATCATATTTTGGACTTCATGCTGCTATTGTGATGCCCGAATCCACACCGCTTACCAAGATACAAGGCGTAAAAGATTTTGGAGCAGAAGTAATTTTGCACGGGGTCAATTATGATGAAGCATATGCACATGCCATAGATTATGCCAATAGCCATAATGCGAGTTTTGTGCATCCTTTTGCAGATGATGATGTCATGGCAGGACAAGGCACAATAGCTCTAGAAATGCTTGGCGATGTGAGTGATCTGGATGCCATCATAGTACCTGTAGGTGGCGGAGGACTTATATCTGGCATTGCTACAGCAGCTAAGGCTATCAATCCAAAGATCAAAGTGATCGGAGTTGCAGCCAAAGGTGCTCCGGCTATGAAGCAATCATTTGATGCCAAAAGAGCCATGGATACTTTGCATGTACGCACCATCGCTGACGGTATCGCCGTGAGAGATACCTCTGCCGTTACTCTTGAATATATACTAAAAAACGTTGATGATATCGTATTGGTGCGCGAAGATGAGATAGCAAATGCTATTTTGTTCTTGCTGGAAAAACAAAAAATATTAGTAGAAGGTGCAGGAGCAGTCGGCGTAGCCGCACTCATGCATCACAAGCTAAAATTACCAAAAAATAGCAAAGTGGGCATAGTAGTCAGCGGCGGCAATATCGATGTAACTATGCTTTCTCTTATCATAGAAAAAGGGCTTATGAAGTCAGCACGTAAGATGAAACTAATGGTCACGCTTGTCGATAAGCCGGGAGCATTGATGAATTTTACTGAGATACTAAGAAGTGTCGGGGCAAATATTGTCCATATAGGCTATGATAGGACTTCTATTGATCTGGAATTTGGAGATGCACATGTATCTGTAGCTCTTGAGACAAAAGGCGAGGCCCATCAAGAAGAGATAAGAGAGAAACTCAAACAAAACGGTTTTGTATTTAGCGAAGCTCATTGATGATAGCTATTGATCTAGGTTCAAACACGCTGCGTGTATTGCAAGTGGATTGCAAAAGCAGGGAGTTTTTGTATGAGTATCAAAAAATTGTCAGAACTGCTGATAATCTCATACATACAGGAGTGATCTCCTCTCAGGCAAAAGAGCGCATTATTGAGGCTATCAATGAAGCCGCGTCACACATTGATTTTACCAAAGACAAGATCAAAGCCGTGACAACCGAAGCCATGAGAAAAGCTAAAAACAGTTTGGAGATAATAGAAGAGATCAATGACAAAACCGGCGTCAGATTTGAGATAATTGATGGAGACACAGAAGCAAGGCTTACTATATCAGCAGTCATTAATCGTCTGCGAGCATTGGGCATTGTGACGAAAAACGGATTTGCAATGATAGATATAGGCGGTGCATCTACTGAGATAGCTTTCGTATATGGAGATGATATCGTTGCGCAAAGTTTTTCTCTAGGTATAGTCACTCTAGCCGAGGCCTATCCGACGCTTGATATGCTAAAAAGCGCGCTACCTAGCAGACTTGAGCCAATATCCGATTTTATCGCAAATGCAGCAAAAGAAAAAAGTCCTATAGTAGTAGCCACGGCCGGAACTCCTACAACTATAGCAGCAATGAAGATAGGTTTGGACTTTGAGACTTATGAAGCACACAAGATAAATGGTATGAAGCTTGATCTAGCAGATATGGACGAGCAGCTAAAAAGACTTTTGGATATGAGCGAAGATATGCGCCAAGTCGCAGTGGGTACTGGTAGAAGTGACCTCATAGCTACTGGCATAGTGCTGTTTAAAGCATTGCTTGGATTGCTGGGAAAAGATGAATGTATCGTCGTGGATGATGGGCTCAGAGAGGGTGTGGCGCTCGAAGGATGCAATAATAGTTTTTAGTTTTTCCCACCCTCCTCGTTCCCACGGTCTCCGTGGGAACGAGATTCTAAATAGAGACAATTTATTCTCATAAAGTTATAATATTTTTCACTGATTTCTAAACTTTTTTTGCTATAATCAACCCCAAAACTATATCTTTGGAGAAGAGACCATGAAAATGAGTGGAGCACAAATGGTGTGCGAAGCACTCATCGCTGAGGGAGTTACGACCGTTTTCGGTTACCCCGGCGGTGCTATTATGAATGTATATGACGCTATCTATAAACAAAATGGATTCGAGCATATACTAAATCGCCATGAGCAAGCAGCAGTACACGCAGCTGACGGTTATGCGAGAGCAACAGGTAAAGTCGGAGTCGCTATGGTCACAAGCGGACCCGGATTTACAAATGCGGTAACCGGGCTGGCAACTGCTTATATGGATTCCGTGCCGCTTGTCGTAATCTCGGGTCAGGTTCCTCTCTCTTTGATAGGTACAGATGGGTTTCAAGAAGTCGACGCAGTGGGCATATCAAGACCTTGTACGAAACACAACTATTTAGTCGATAGCATTGAAGATCTGCCTCGGATACTCAAAGAGGCGTTTTATATCGCCAGTTCCGGCAGACCAGGCCCGGTACTTGTAGATATACCAAAAGATATAACAGCAGAATATGGAATATTTAAATATCCTACCGAGGTAAATATACCTACCTATCGTCCTAGTTACAAAGGCAACGATAGACAGATCAAAAAAGCAGTCGAAGCTATAATGGAAGCCAAAAAACCTCTTTTGTATCTTGGCGGGGGCGTAGTGCTTGGCAATGCTAGCGACCTGGTTAGAGAATTTGCAAAGCTTACCCAAATACCGGCTGTTGAAACACTAATGGCTAGAGGCGTCATGGGTCATGAAAATCCATTATTGCTGGGGATGCTTGGAATGCATGGAAATTATGCATCAAATATGGCTATGAGCGAAACAGACCTGATCATCTCTCTTGGTGCAAGATTTGATGATAGGGTCACCGGAAAACTAAGTGAGTTTGCTAAATATGCTCAGATAATACATATAGATATAGATCCGGCGAACATAGGTAAACTAGTAGATGTTGATTTTCCAATAGTGGGCGATGTAAGCGAAGTATTGCACAAAATGACCTCTTTGCTGGCAGGAAATGTTAACCCTGATAGATACCAAGCATGGAGAGAGATATTGGCTAGATACAATGAACTTCATCCGCTTACTTATAATGATAGTGATGAGGTTATCAAACCGCAATGGGCGATTGAGAGAATCGGACAGTTGCTTGGAGAACAAGCTATCATTACATCCGATGTTGGACAGCATCAAATGTGGGCAGCTCAATTTTATCCGTTTGATAGGCCAAGACAATGGATAAACTCCGGAGGCCTTGGTACTATGGGATTTGGTTTTCCGGCAGCCTTGGGCGCCAAGCGTGGGGTTCCTGAAAAAACTGTTATCAATATAACAGGTGACGGCTCGATACTTATGAACGTGCAAGAGCTTGTAACTGCAGCTGAATACAAAATACCTGTAATTAATGTTATTCTCAATAATCAATTTTTGGGTATGGTACGACAATGGCAGACATTTTTTTATGAGAAAAGGTATTCCCAGACTGATCTGAGCTTCCAGCCGAATTTTAAAGCTTTGGCTGAAGCATGCGGAGGTATAGGCTATGATGTAACCACAAAAAAAGAGTTTGATGATGCTCTTAAAGATGCCATCAAGCAAGATAAGGTTTGTTTCATGAATGTAGCAGTACATCGCTTTGAGAATGTATTGCCGATGGTACCGGCCGGTGGAGCATTGTACAATATGTTATTAGAGCACAAGGACCAATAATGCAAGAAGTCAGAAGAGTTATATCAGCTATTGTTATGAATGAAAGCTCAGTATTAGCAAGAGTATCGGGTCTTTTTGCCGGACGCGGATACAATATAGAATCACTCACTGTTGCTCCGATCCCAAATAGTGATCTCTCAAGAATAACTATAGTCACAAAAGGTAATCAAAGAATAATCGAGCAGATCATAAAACAGCTCAATAAGCTTATCTCTACACTAAAAGTCATTGAGCATGAAGAGATGGTAGAAAAAGAGATGGTATTGATAAAATTTCCGGCCAGTGAGCATCTGGGAGATATACAAGCTCTGTGTCAAACATATAATGGCGGTATCGTCAATGCCGGAGAGCATATGATCATAGCCATGGCTGCCGATGAGTCTAAACGCATAGAGCATTTTATCGAGGCATCGCAAAGATATAATCCGCTTGAGATCGTAAGAGGTGGCATAGTGGCCATAGAGAGGTAAGCTTATGTTACTAAGCAGTATCTTAAAAGAGATAGGTTTACCTTTGGGGGGCAGCGACAAAGAGATAATAGGTATTCATACTCTAATCGAGGCCGGCTCAGATCAGCTGAGTTTTTTTAATAACGATAAATACAAAGACGAACTCTCTTCTACCAAAGCCGGAGCCGTTCTAATTGAAGAGAAGTATGCGCATCTGTTGCCACAAGAGACGTTAGCTATTATTACAAATGAACCATATCTCAAACTCGCTCTCGCATCAAAAATGTTTGCATATAAGATATCAGCTAAAAGATCTAAACCTACTTTGGGTAATGAGTGTGATATTGATAGCAGTGTGATATTTGGCACTAATGTAACGATAGGCGATCGTGTGACCATACTCGGTGGATGTTATATCGGGGACAATGTTGTAATCGGTGCTGATACTTTGCTTCATCCGAATGTCACAATCTATCATCATACCGTTTTAGGAGAGAACTGTATCATCCATAGCGGTGCAGTGATCGGAAGTGATGGATTTGGATTTGCTCATACTAGAACTGGAGAACATATCAAGATCTATCAAAACGGAAATGTGATCGTAGAAAATGATGTGGAGATAGGGGCCAATAGTACAATTGATAGAGCAGTATTTGGCACTACTTTTGTGCGTAATGGTGCCAAAATAGATAATCTTGTCCAAATAGGACATAATTGTGATATTGGTGCATATAGTTTACTTGCAGCGCAAGTCGGAATGTCTGGATCCACAATTCTTGGCAGGAATGTGGTGATGGGAGGGCAAAGTGCAAGTGCAGGCCATCTGAAAATAGGTGATTTCGCAACAATTGCCGGTAAATCAGGAGTGACAAAAACTCTCGAAGGCGGCAAAACTTATGGAGGTTTTCCTGCTGTGGAGCATAATGTCTGGCTGCGTTCGCAAGCAAAATTGGCATCATTACTCAAAAAGCAAAAATAGTGATATAATATTTCTAAAAATGGAGAAATATTATGAGTAAAATTACTAAAATTATCCAAGAAATAAATTTGCACGGTACGACAGACGGGTCTATATCTATCGGTATTATTACCGAGCCGTATGGAGGTGAAACACAAAGCGTTGCCAGCATAGGGATATCGTTGCAAGGCGGTGTAAGTGAATGTGATTGGAAAGTGCATATTCCAAAAGAGAATATAGATGCTGTGATATCAGCATTGCATGAGGCCAAAAAAGTACTTTAGTTTTTATGATATGACATTTTAATAATGTCATCCGAGCATCATATAAGTAGGCAATATTTCAAAGCGGTTAGCATAAAATATTGTCGTAAACGATCTTGTGAGGATGCCGCTTTTCTTTGGTTACCTTTCTTTACTAAAAAGAAAGGTATAAAAAGTGAAGATATTTTTTTTTACTACCTTTTTATAAAGGTAGTGCCAAAATAGTCATGATCGCAAGTACTCTGAGAAATGATGATAGTCTCATCATGGCCTTTTACTCAGTACAGTATGTTTTACTTTTGTTTAATACTGCTCATAATGATGCGATCATGACTGAGATTTAAAACAAGTTGACACCCGCGCCAAACACGAGTATTATAAAATTTATCCATATTATAATCAATAATGTCACACGAGCACTCGAAAAGCAGCTAGATTTTGAGCATATGTCGGAAAAATCTAGCGTAGCGGTTTGTGAGTGTGACGATTTTCTTTGCTTACCTTTCTTTGTAAAAAGAAAGGTATAGAGAATAGAAGATGTTCTTTTCAATGATGCAATTATGACAGAGATTTGAAATAATTTTAATTTACCACCCCTTTAGCCACCCTTTGGTATAATCATCCATATTTTATTTTTTGGAGTAAAGATGGGTGAGTATAAGCCTCATGATATAGAATCTAAATGGCAAAATTATTGGTTTGAACATAAAAGTTTTGAACCAAGCGAAGATTTTGCATTGGATAAAAAATATATATTAAGTATGTTCCCGTTTCCCAGCGGGAGACTTCATATGGGGCATGTGAGAAACTACACTCTAAGTGATGCATTTGCTAGATATTATCGTCAGCAAGGATTTAATGTACTTCACCCGATCGGTTTTGACAGTTTTGGTATGCCGGCTGAAAATGCTGCTATCAAAAATGGATCTCATCCTAAAACATGGACTTATGACAATATAGATTATATGAAACGCGAGTTTGCAAGTCTGGGGTTTTCTTTTTCACAAGATAGACAACTTGCTACCAGTGATGAGCTCTATACAAAATTTGAGCAAGGCTTTATCATAGATATGTATGAAAAAGGTTTGCTATATCGCAAAAAAGGCCTTCTTAACTGGTGTCCGCATGATCTTACAGTACTAGCCAATGAGCAAGTAGTAGATGGGTGCTGTTGGAGATGCGATACCCCGATAGTCAAAAAAGATATGAACCAGTATTACTTCAAGATCACACAATATGCCGATGAACTCTTAGAAGATCTAAAAAAACTTGAATGCGGCTGGCCAAAACAAGTGCTTACTATGCAAGAAAATTGGATAGGCAAATCAAACGGCTTGGAATTTGATCTGTTTTTTGATGAGCTAAGCAAAGCAAAATTAAATGGTCAATTTGACAGCTTCGATGTATTTACTACTCGCCCGGATACTATTTATGGTGTATCTTATACTGCACTTGCACCTGAACATCCGATAGTTTCTTATATGATAGACAATTCTCTCTTGGATGAAAGCACAATATTAAAAATTCAAGAGATGAAAAACAGTTCATCAATTGATAGACAAAAAGAAAAAAGCGGTGTGCCATTAGGCCTTGATGTATTGCATCCTCTAACTGGCAAAAGCGTACCTGTCTGGGTAGCCAATTTTGTATTAATGGATTATGGCAGCGGCGCAGTAATGGCAGTGCCGGCTCATGATGATAGAGATTTTGATTTTGCTATGAAGTATGATCTGCCTATCAATGCGGTTATTAAACCATATGATGGCGAGCTTGATACGGCAAAGGCATATACAGAAGCAGGCGAACTTTTCAATTCAGCCCAGTTTGACGGACTGGATTCTAAAGATGCCCAAGGCAAGATCATAGAGTACTTTGAGAGTAAAAATATAGGCAAGAAAACTACCAATTACAAGTTAAAAGATTGGGGGGTATCACGCCAAAGATATTGGGGTGCTCCTATACCGTTCGTACATTGTGAGAAATGCGGACTGGTAATGGAGAAAAAAGAAAATCTTCCTATCGCACTGCCAGAAGATATCGAAATAACAGGAGAGGGCAATCCACTAGAGAAGCATCCTACTTGGAAATACTGCAAATGTCCAAAATGCGGCGGGGATGCAATTAGAGAAACAGATACTATGGATACATTTGTCGAGTCTAGCTGGTATTTCTTGCGTTTTTGTGCATCGCCTGCAAATTGGCTTAGTGAGCCGTTTTCCAAAGAGCAAATAAAATATTGGATGGGTGTTGACCATTATATAGGCGGGATTGAGCATGCAGTATTGCATCTACTATATGCCAGATTTTTTACCAAAGTATTTAGAGATCTGGGATACCTAGAATTTGATGAGCCGTTCGATAGACTATTAACCCAAGGAATGGTACTAAAAGACGGTGCTAAAATGAGCAAGTCCAAAGGAAACACAGTCGATCCTGACGCACTGATAGAACAGTATGGTGCAGACACGGCACGGTTATTTATACTTTTTGCAGCTCCTCCTACTCAAGAACTCGAGTGGAACGATAGCGCAGTAGAAGGTGCATTCAAATTTATCAAGAGATTTTATGACAGAAGTGTAAATATTATACCTAGTCAAACAAAGCCTGTAATTGATCATAATTCTCTATCTAAAGAAGAAAAATTTGCTAGAAAAAAAGTTTATGAAGCTTTTGTGAGGGCAAACGATGTCTACAATGAGAGATATACTTTCAATACTATGATAGCAGGTGTAATGGAAGCTATGAATGCACTTAATGCTCAGGAGAATAAGAGTGTATGGAGCGAGGGGTATTGGGTGCTTTGTTCTATCATGGAACCGGTTATCCCGCATGTAGTAAGCGAGATCAGCCAAAAATACTTTGGTCTTAAAAATCTTGCACCTCAAGAGATAGTAGATGAAGTTTTTGTAAGTGACAGTATCACTTACGGCATTTCTGTTAACGGCAAAAACAGAGGAGAGATAGAAGTGTCACTTAGTGCTTCAAACGAAGAGATCATAATGGCGGCAAAAGAAGCGGTCTCTAAATGGCTAGAAGGAATGAGCATAGTAAAAGAGATAGTTGTGCCAAACAAACTTGTCAACCTGGTGGCCAAGCCGTGCTAAAATTATCTAAGCTTTTAATAACACTTTTAGTTAGTATGGGGTTGAGCGGTTGTGGATATCAGCCATCTTCGCATATGGTCAAAAAAGTATTTGATGAGAGTGTTTATGTAGAAGTTCAGATAGATCCAAGCGAACCAGAAAACGCTCCATATCTAACAGATGAAATCAGAAAGCTTATAATTACCAGATTCAATGGTAAAATAGCGCCAAAAAAACAAGCCAATAATGTAATTAAAGTATCATATAAAGGTACGCAGTTTGTACCTTTAAGCTATGATAAATATGGATACACTACTCGTTATCAAACGATAGTGAATGTAGAATTTACCATGATAACTAAAACAGGTAAAACTATCACAAAAACTATAAGAACAACCAGCCAAGCGGGCATAAGCGAGAGCGCATTGGAAACGTCATCCTTGCGTATAGCATCTATCGGCGAGGGCTTGGGAAAAGCCGTTGATGCATTCATGGCATACGTCAGTGCATTAGGAGCAAGTAGTAAATGATACCTGCTCTTGATCTTTTGCTTAGCACAAAACCATTGTACTATAAGCACATAGATTATGTACGTATCATAGATGCTTTTGAAACTATCAAGCCTCACGTCAAGATACCAAAAGTTATCCATATTGTCGGAACTAACGGCAAGGGGAGTACGGGACGGATGATATCCCATTTGCTTTATAAAAGCGGATTCAGCGTCGGGCATTACTCTTCTCCACATATATTGAAATTTAATGAGAGATTTTGGCTCAACGGGCACGATTGTAATGATCAATTACTGAATGATGCCCATGAACGCCTTTATAATATTCTAACCAAAGAACAGAGCAATGAGCTTAGTTATTTTGAATATACTACACTGTTAGCTCTTTTTGTTTTTGAAAAATGTGACTATATTGTACTAGAAGCCGGAATGGGCGGAGAACATGATGCAACAAATGTGGTGCCAAAAGTTCTTAGCGTGATAATGCCTATCGATTATGACCATCAGGCATTTTTAGGAAATGATATCAGCAGTATAGCAAGCACGAAACTAAGAAGTATAGACAAACGAGCTGTGATCGCACCTCAAATACACCATGAAGTTTTGCATGTTGCCAATAAAATAGCATTGCAAAAAGATGCCAAGCTATATTTTATTACTAGAGAAACCTCGTCGCATATCAAATCTATTAAAGACGTCGCATTAGAAAATTTATGGGGAGATTTTTTGATAGATAATGCCATAACCGCTTGTGAAGTGCTTGACGTTTTGGGATTGGTATGTGATGTCCAAAATCTGCATACATGGATAATGATGGGCAGATATTCCACGTATGCTTCTAATATTCATATAGATGTAGGACATAATCTCCTTGCGGCAAAAGCAATAGATAAATTGCTTTTGCAACCTATTGTACTTATATATAATACATTAGAAGACAAGCCTTATAGGCAGATATTGGAATTATTAAAACCAAAAATCAAAAAGCTTTTGATTATAAGAATCGATTCTCCAAGGGCATTGAAAATAGAATTTTTAGAAAATACACTCAGGGAACTTGAAATTCCTTATGATTTTTTTGATGGTACTATCAACGACGAAGATGAGTATTTGGTATTTGGGTCCTTTGCGGTCGTTGAAGCTTTTTTAAAATCCAAAGAGGTGAAATGAAACATAGAGTTATAATCACCATATCAGATATAAGAGGTACCAAATCATATAGTCTTACCAAACTTTTTAGAAGATTTTTATTTTGGATCATTGCCTTTGTCAGCTTTATAGCCATAGGCGGAGCTATTGTGATACCTATTTTGACACACAAAGTAATGGAGTTGACGTCATTAAATGAACTTTACCAGCAAGATCTAGAAAATAAAATAGCAGCATATGAAGAACTGGGTGAAAAATTTGAAGCATTAGAAGAGAAAATTACTGCTTATGAAAAAATGAGCAACCCTCCGGAAGTATTTAAACAAAAAGAGAGTGTCGCCTCAAAAGAAAAGAGCACAGTTGAAAGCAGATTGGCTAAGTTAAAAAGAGATCATGAGCTCAAAAAGTTTATTTTAAAACATATACCAAATGGTTCGCCGGTAAGACGTCCTGTGGTTACATCTGCTTTTGGGGTTAGAACTCATCCAATATTTAAAACCAAGAAAATGCATCATGGAATTGACATGAGAGTTCAAATGGGCGCGCCAGTATATGCTGTTGCTGACGGAATCGTCACAAGATCGGTGAATAAAGATGTCGGCGGATACGGAAAATTAGTGGTTGTGAGACATAAATACGGCTTTAGTACAGCCTATGCTCATTTGAGCGGAACCAAAGTTAAGATAGGTGACATTGTCAAAAAAGGCCAGGCAATTGCACTAGGCGGAAATAGCGGCAGCTCAACTGGCCCTCATCTTCACTTCGAAGTACATTACAGAGGAAAAGCTATTAATCCTAGACCATTTATTAGTTGGAGTATGGTAAACTATAATAAAATATTTAAACAGCAAAAGGATGTACCGTGGGATTCTTTAATAAAACGAATTCGAAGTTAAGCTCGTATAACGCGACTATCATAGCAGATGATTGTAATATAGTAGGGGGTATTACGACCCAGAGTGATGTTGTGATAAACGGAAAATTTGAGGGGGCTATTTCATCTAACCAAACAGTTACCGTAGGGGAAAAAGGTGAGCTTTATGGTGAAGTGAAAAGCGATATCATAGTCATCGGCGGACTGGTAGATGGTGTTATTGATGCCAATATGATACATGTTCTTTCTACCGGAAGAGCTCTTGGAAAGTTGATCTATTCAAAAATAACAGTTGAAGAAAACGGCTTTTTTGATGGTAAAACAGTAGTAAAAGGAAGTTCTCTGCAAAGCCGATATGCAGAAGTAGAAAGCAAATATCATAATCTCATCGATACAAAAATAGTTGATTCGGATGCTGCATTGCCGAAAAGCAAAAAATAAAAGACATCACACAATATATGTATTCTAGTGCCGTTTATGATTTTTTAGTCTCTTTGAGAGAAAACAATTTGGTGCTAGTATGCAACAATGACAAAGAAGCTTTGCAAATAAACCACATAGCAACTTTGGCAAATATTGATGCATTTGTGTTGCCGTCTATTCTTCTGTCTCATGGCGAAGATCTGCGTCCATATCAAGAAGAGTTCGGAGAGCTGCTTGTGCAGCTCGGCTCTTATTATCGCTCAAACAATCCAAAAATACTTATCTCTCCGGCTCGTACACTTATGCTTCCGTTTCCAAAAGAGGAATATTTTGATACTTTTAGTATAGCTTTTGGGGACAAGATAAATTCTCAAGTAAAAGAGATGTTTTATAATTGGGGTTATCAATTTGTAGATATTGTGACCGGAAAAGCTGAAGTCTCTTTTCGTGGAGATATCATAGATATTTATCCTTTGGATTCCGTGATGCCATATCGGATTTCACTTTTTGGGGATGAAGTAGAGAGTATTAGACAATTTGATATAAGTACCCAAAAAAGCAATAAAGATGAGCTTGAAGAGATTGTGATAAGTCCGGCTTTTTTAGCATTGGATGCTGCTCAAAATGAGGCACTTAAAAGCAGAGCTGAGACAACACCATATGAAGTATTTGTAAAAGATATAGATTCACAAGGCTGGTGGGTGCTGGATGATCTGGGATATAATCCTCTAGATGTTTTTAAACCTATCGCAGCAACTCATATAGAAGATGAGGTCGATCTTAAAGATCTTCAAATGATACCGGAATCAAAAAAATATCGCGATTTGGAAGTGATCGATATAAACAAATTGCTCACTGCACATAAAGATAAAAAAATCACGGTAATTGCCAAAAATGAAAGTATAGTGCGTGGCAGTATGCTCGATTCGTTTGATGAGATCAATTTTGTATACCAAGACGGTATTATAAATATTTTGAGTGCAAACGAGCTGATAGTCTCACTGAATAGTCCAATCAAACCTAAAAAAGTAAAAAAAAGTATGCTCATCTTAGATGAGCTTAAGCCCGGCGAATATGTAGTTCATGAAACTCACGGCATCGGCCTTTTTAGAGCAATAGAGAAACGAGAAGTTTTAGGAGCCGTACGTGAGTTTGTAGTAATAGTATATCAAAATGAAGATATGCTGCTGGTGCCTGTTGAAAATCTAGATGTTATAGACAGATATGTTGCCGAAGGCGGAGCTTTACCTACTGTTGATAGACTAGGCAAGATGAGTTTTAGAAATCTCAAAGAAAAAGTCAGAGAGAAATTGTTTGCCATTGCTTCGGATATTGTCAACCTGTCAGCCAAAAGACATCTTTCCAAGGGTCTTCAAATTTCACTAGACGAATCACTTCAGGCCGACTTCATGAGCAAAGCCGGATTTATGCATACTGAAGATCAAGAAGAAGCGATCAGTTCTATACTTGCAGAAATGGCAAGCGGCCAGATGATGGATAGATTGCTGAGTGCCGATGTGGGGTTTGGCAAAACAGAAGTAGCAATGAGCGCGATATTCGCGGTTGTTAAAAGCGGGTATCAAGCATGCATGATAGCTCCAACTACATTGCTTAGCAGCCAGCATTATAAGAGTCTAAAAGAGAGATTATCTGCATATGGTATCAGTGTGGCTAAACTTGATAGATTTTGTACCGCCAAAGAAAAAAACACAGCTATCAAAGGAGCAAAAGAGGGCACTATAGATGTTATCATAGGAACCCATGCACTGCTTGGAGTGGAATTTGAACGATTAGCTCTTGTGGTGATAGATGAAGAGCATAAATTTGGTGTAAAACAAAAAGAGAGCCTAAAAGAGATGGCTAGCAATGTGCATCTGCTGAGCATGAGTGCTACTCCGATTCCTAGAAGTCTTAATCTAGCACTATCAAGTGTAAAAACTTTTAGCGAGATACTCACCCCGCCAGTTGAGAGAATAGGAGTGAGGACTTTTGTCAAAAGTTATGATAAAAAGTTATTAAAAGAGGCATTTTTGCGCGAAATCAGAAGAGGCGGACAGATATTTTATGTCTATAATTCTATAGCATCTATAAATGATAAAAAAAAGGAACTTCTCGAGATCTTGCCATCACTTCGTGTAGCCGTGCTTCATTCAAAAATAAGTGCAAAAGAGACAGAAGATGAGATGATGAAGTTTGAAGCAGGTGAGTATGATGTACTGCTTTCTACTTCTATAGTCGAATCGGGTATCCATATGCCTCATGCCAACACCATGATAGTCGACGGTGCAGATAATTTTGGAATGGCTGATCTGCATCAGCTTCGAGGTAGAGTGGGGCGCGGAGGCAAAGAAGGGTATTGTTATTTTATGGTAGCAGACAAAATGAAATTAACCGATCTTGCCAAACGCAGGCTTGTTGCTCTTGAGTCGCACTCAGATCTTGGAAGCGGCGCGGTGCTTGCATTTCATGATCTAGAGATCAGAGGCGGCGGCAATATAATCGGAGAAGCACAAAGCGGACATATAAAACAGATAGGTTATGGACTTTATCTTAGAATGCTAGAAGAGGCTATCAAGCAGCTTAGCGGCATACAAGAAGAGAAAAGAAAAAGCGTTGAAGTTAAGCTGGCAGTCGATGCATATCTAAATGAAGAGCTTATTAGCGAAGACAGATTGAGACTTGAACTTTACCGCAGACTGGCTCTAAGCCAAAGCGTAGGCGAGGTTTATGAGATAGCTGGTGAAATAGAAGATAGATTTGGCAGATTGGATACTATGAGCAAGCAATTTATTGATATCATGGCTATTAAGCTTCTAGCTAGCAGCAAGGGCGTATCAAAAGTCTCCAGCTACGGTGAAAATGTATTTATAGAATATGAAGATACAAATAAAGATAGAGTGACCCTTAAATCTCCTAGCAAAGATGATGATGATATAATTGCTACGGCATTTGGATATTTAAGACACTAGATCGGGGTTGTTGCCTTAGATATTTATTTAATTAGAATTTAAAAGGAATTATCCGTGAAGGCATATCGATCTAAAGCTGTAATTTTTAGTATACTTATGATTGGTTTGACAATGATCGGTTGTCAGCAATCATTTGGCAAACAGCATATTATAGCATCAATACCCGAAGCATCGGGCATAAGCTATTGCAATAATAGTGATACATTGGTAGTAGCTAACGACGAAGGTTATTTTTATGAAATTGGCACTAACGGTACTGTGATGCATAAACACAATATAGGAAAGTACGACTTAGAAGGGGTCGTGTGCGAAGACAATAATTATATATTTGCTTTGGAGAGCGGCGGCTTAGTAAAAGTAGACAGGATGTCACAATCAAAGCAATATATACACGTAGAAGGATTAGGTAAGTTTGGCAAAAAACGCGGTATTGAGGGTATAACAAAGATGGGAGATAAATATATTCTTTCACTCCAGACGTTATCAAAAAAAGATGCCAAGCTATTTATTGTAGAGCTTGATGGAAATAGTGCAAAAGTTGTTGATGTGATCCATCATGAAATTGAAGACTCTTCAGGATTGGAGATGAAAAACGGTATACTCTATATAGTGAGTGACACAAAAAACAGATTGTATTTGTACAGTATGGCTGAAAAAAAGATCTTAAGCACTTTAAAGCTCCCGAAATTCAATCAAGAAGGCATAGCTATCGACAATAACGATAATATCTATTTTGCTGACGATAAAGGTTATGTACAAAAATATAGAATTGATGAACTGGGCATAAACTAGTCTTAAAACTTTTGATTGACAGCGTCACATTAATCTTCAATTAAAACTCAAAACTATATACTTTCTTTAATGCTTAGGGGGATAAAGTGTTGAACAATCAAACAATAGCTGATGCTATAAAACACGAGATAAGTAAAGTAGTTATAGGCCAAGATAAAATGATAGAAGCTTTGCTCGTGGGGCTTTTGTGCAGAGGGCATATACTTCTAGAAGGTGTACCGGGGCTTGCTAAAACCACTACGGTCAATGCCCTTGCAAAGAGTCTCGGGCTGCATTTTAGCAGAGTGCAGTTTACTCCGGATCTATTGCCTAGCGATATTATAGGTACTCAGATCTACGATCCGTCATCTAACTCTTTTAAGATAAAAAAAGGCCCCGTTTTTACAAATTTACTTTTAGCCGATGAAATTAACAGGGCTCCGGCAAAAGTACAGTCGGCATTATTGGAAGTAATGCAAGAGAAGCAAATAACCATAGCCGATGAGAGTTTTAAACTAACACCGCCATTTCTAGTTATGGCCACTCAAAATCCTATAGAGCATGAGGGCGCGTATGCTTTGCCGGAAGCGCAATTAGATAGATTTATGATGAAGGTTATAGTGGGGTATAATACAAAAGAAGAAGAGCTCGAGATCGCTAGAAGAGTTGCAAACTCTACTTTTGAAAAAATAGAACAGATCGTTGATATAGCACAATTAGAAGCCGCAACAGCGCAGATGATGAACATACATATTGACCCGGAAGTTGAAGCGTATATAGTTGATATAGTAGTAGCAACCAGGGAGCCAAGAACCTATGGCTTGGAAGAGTTGGAACCTATGATAGAATTTGGAGCATCTCCAAGGGCAAGTATAGACCTCTATAAAGCATCAAGAGCCATAGCATATCTAAGGGGTCAATCATACGTATCCCCGAACGAAATATTATACATAGCCAAAGAGGTCCTTAGACATCGTATCATACTTAGCTACGAAGCACAAGCCAGTGGAGCAAGTCAGGATGAGATCATATCTAAAATATTAGATAGCGTGCCTATCCCGTAAATGAGAGTTAAATGCATCTAGATACTAAAAAGTTGCTTCTCAAAACACAAAAACAAGTCTATTCCCAAAGACTTGGAAACCATATATCTAAATTTTATGGGGAGGGATTTGAGTTTGGAGAACTTCGCGAATATATATATGGAGATGATGTACGCAAAATAGATTGGAAAACAACAGCAAAAATGGGAAAACCGTTTGTAAAAATATACCACGAAGAGCGAGAACTCAATGTGGTTGCTGCTAGCATGATGGGAGGGTCCAGTTATTTTGGTACCGTTAAACAAAAGAGCGAAGTGATGCGAGAAGTTGTAGCGCTTATAGGTATGAGTGCATTGGGTCAAAATGATAGATTCTCACATTTTTTGTTTGCCGATAAACTTGTAAAATGGAACAAGCCGAGCAAAAAAACATTTTCACTTTTTGATACCTTGGAGCAGATGGACCGTTTTGAAATACTTGGTACAAAGAGCAATTATGAAGAGATGACGCAAACGCTATGGACTCATTTGAACAAAAAGGCAATGCTATATATTATAAGTGATGGCATAGGGGAGATCGATCTTGGAAAATTATCCAAAAAACACGATGTGGTATTAATAATAATCAGGGATAGATTTGAAGAAAACCCACAAGAACTCGGTTTGATACAATTGATCGATATGGAAAGCACTCAAGGTTTTTTGGGGAATATAGATCATGATGCAATATCTAATTATCGTAAATCATTGGTAGAAAATGATGCTAAATTGGAGACTCATTGCAAAAAATACGGTATTAGAATGTTCAAAGTTTATACACATGAAGATGTATATCTAAAATTATTAAGTAGTATATGCTAAATGATTGAAGAGTTAAAAGATATCAAGCCATACTTGACAAATACAGAATGGCTCTATTGGGGATTTATGATATCTTCGGTATTGTTGTTATTTTTATTTATTAGTATTGTCTGGTGGGGAATATCTAGATGGCTATATAGCAGAAAACAGAACCTAAGAAAACAATATCTAAATGCCATAAAAAGTGTTGATTGGTCAAATTCTAAAAATGCAGCATATAAAGTAAGCTATTATGGAAGATTATTGGCAAAAGATCCTAGAAGCATGGAGATACTCAGCCAGCTTGAGACAATGCTGCTAGAATATAAATACAAAAAAGATGTGCCCAAAGCTAATGATGAGACTTTGGTATATTATGATCTTTTGATCCAGGTGTTAGATGTTTAGTTTTGAATATCCATGGGTATTGGTTTTGATATTTGTTTTTATTACATGTGATAAATGGTGCAAAGAGCAAAGCGAAGCTATTTTTTTCCCTCATGTCTCTTTATTGCTTCTGAAAGGAAAAAACAGAACACCTGTTCTGCATATATTAAAATGGATAGGCATATCATCGGCCATTATAGCTTTGGCATCGCCGGTAGTTAGCTCTCATACATATTTAGACAAAAAGAATCATAAAGATATAGTGCTCATACTTGACGCAAGTGATTCTATGAAAGACGGTAAATTTGATAATGCAAAAAAAGAATTGGACGCTTTTATATCAAAAAGAACAAGCGACAATATAGGTTTGGTGGCATTTGGAAATAGTGCATTTATTGCATCGCCGATAACTGGCGATATTGAAGTATTGAAATCTATTTTAAAATCACAAGAGCTTGGTGTAGCTGGCCATATGAGTGCAATTAATGATGCAATAGTCAAGAGTTACGGTATGCTTGCCAGAAGTAAGGCAAAAATAAAAATAGTTATTTTGCTTGCAGGAAGCACCGATAGTAAAAGTACTATTCACAAAGATGATTTATTGCCTTTAGTATCACAATTTAATATTAAATTGTATACTATAGGTTATGGCAATGACTATGATACTTTTTATCTTCAAAAATTAGCAAAAGCAGGTTACGGTATAGCATATGAAGCCGAGGACAGATCTGAATTGTCAAAAATATACAATAAAATAGACGAAAGAGAAGCTGCTGCTTCCAAGGAGGAACCAAATTATATCTATTTATATCTATATCCTCTTTTTGTAGCCTGGCTAAGTTTGTTATTTTGGATATATATCCGCAATATTAAAGGAATATAGAATGGTGCATTTTGTATATCCGTATCTCTTTTGGATCTTAATTATTCCCTTTTTTATTTTAGCCGTATTGGTGATCACAAATAAAAGCAGATTGGATAGATTGTTTGACCCTCAAATATTAGATAGACTCCGCGCTAACAAAGATACTTTACCGCAAGTGGTGAGAAATATTTTATTTTTTACGGCACTATTTATGATGATAATCGCAATGGCAAGGCCTGTTATTGATAAAGGAGAAAAAAAGATATCTTTGCAAGGATCAAATATTGTATTAGCACTTGATATATCAAATTCGCCCAAAAGCGTAGCAAATTATTCAAATATACTAGATTATACTAAACAAAAGACAAAAATATTATTACAAAATTTGAGCAATGATGAGGTAGCATTGACGGCATTTGCAAACAATGCTTTTTTGGTATCCCCGTTCACAGCCGACAAGTTTGCCTTAGAAGAGATGCTAGATGGTATCGATAATAGATCTGTAAAAAATAATTTTAGAAACTTTAGAGCACTTGGCAAATTGATAGTTTTGCTTACTAAAAATAAACCAAACAAGATAGCTATTATTATCGGCAATGATATAAATGAAGATATTCCCGAGGAATTTACAAGCTTGCTAAGCAAGAATGATATTAAGCTGTTTATTGTTCCTGCAAAAGGTAATATTGATATAAAAGAATTAATAGATTTTTTAAGCAGCCATGATGCCGATCATCGAGATAAATTTATTTTATCCAGAGATCAAAAAGAGTTGTTTTATTATCCGCTTGGTTTATCGCTTATATTGCTTCTTATAGCATGGAGTTCATTGCCAATAAGGATAAAAAAATGATAAAAATTGTATTTATATCACTGTTTTTATTTACTTTGACTCATGCTGATCGGTTTGATTTTATAGACAGGCATAATGCCCAAAAAGCATACCAAGACAGAGATTATCGCAAAAGTATAGGCATTTTAACTCTACTAAATAAAACACCGCAAGATTGGTATAATTTAGGCAATAGTTATTACAAAGAAAAAAAATACAAAGCAGCCATAAAAGCATATGAAAAAGCTCCAAGCAATGCAAGTAAATATCATAATTTGGGTAATAGTTATTTCAAAATAAAAGATTATGACAATGCGATCATATCATACAAGCAAGCACTTATGATCCAAAAAGCTAACGATACGCAGTATAATCTTGAACGTGCAAAAAAACAACAGGCAAAAAATAGTCAAAAAATCAAACAAAAAAAAGAACGAATTAAAAATAATGACAAGCAGCCACAGGCTATACATCTGCAGGGAATCCAAAAAAACGATCAAAAAGAAAAACAGTTATATGATATGCTAAAAAGTCTAGAAAAGAAAAAAACACCAACTATATTGTATAATCTTATTTAAGGAGTGATTATGATTCGAAACCTTGGTAAAATATTTATATTTTATATTTTATTTGTAAATATTTTATACGCTAATATATCTATTGATATGATATCCAATAAAAAATCTGTATATTTTGGAGACTCTCTAGTGGTGTCTGTAGTCGTGTCAAAAAAATCAAATCTTGATCTGTCTTCTGCAAAGTATATTCAGCCGCCGTTTAATGGTTTTATTTCCAAGGAAATAGACAAAAAAAGTATGAGGCAAGGAGGATATGATATCACACAAATCGACTATTTGCTTACTCCGCAAAAGCCGGGGAACTATATTATTGATCCCGCAAAAATGACTATTGTTGAAAAAAAAACTGCTATCGGCGGTTTTTTTGATACGTTTTTTGGACGCAAGCCGAAAACTAAAATAATAAGTTCAAAGATGTTGTCTGTCACTATAAAGCCATTGCCGAGTTTGGTTCAGTTAGTAGGGGATTTTAATATCAGCGTCAAACCAAATTTATCGACTACGAATATAGATACCCCAGTTGTGCTATATTTGAAAATCGAGGGAGAGGGTGCTTTGGGAAATTTTGATGGCTTGGATTATAGTATTGACGGTCTGAACGTTAACGCAAAAGAGCCACAAATTACACAAGAGATCAGAGATGACAAAATTTACTCCAGCTATATCAAAGAGTATGTTTTTGAGAGTGATCATGATTTTACCATTCCGTCTCGCAGTATAACAATGTATAACACCAAGAACAACAAAATAGAAACCATGGTTATGCCGTCTTATGATATTAAAGTCATAGGATCACAAAATAGTTCAATGCATAATGATTCTTCAAAAGACGGTACGCTATCAATACTTTGGCTGATAGTCAGTTTCATAGCAGGATTGGTGAGTATGATTTTTATACTGCTAGCAATGTCTAGAAAAAGAAAAAAATTAAACAAGAGATAGATTCATTCAAAGCTATTGTTAATGAAGTGATATTTATAAAATATCATGTAAACTATTGGCCTCGGTCATCCATTCTTTAACACCATCCCAATCTTCTTTGAGCAGCATTTGTTCAAAAGAGTCGAGTTCTTGCTTGAAATTTATTATAGAATCAAGTACATTGATTTTATTTTGTCTAATTATGCTTTCCCACATATCAGGAGAACTTTTGGCAATTCTGCTCATGTCGCGAAACCCTCCTCCGGCAAGCGCTATAATGCTTTTGGGATCTTCTTGGCGCATAACGGTATTTGCCAAAGCATAACTGATCACATGGGGCATATGAGAGATAAAGGCTGCGTGTTTGTCATGTGAAGTACTATCCATGTATATGATGTTCATCCCAAGCGCTCTATATAGCTTTTTGACTACTTCAAGTTGATGAGCCCCGCTTTTTTCAATATCGCAAAGCACTACGGTTTTGCCGTTGTATAATCCTTCTATTGCAGCAGTAGGGCCGCTTTTTTCAGTACCTGTCATAGGATGCGTTGCTACAAAATTGGAGCGTATTGCATCTGGAATACTATCGCAAATTAGTTTTTTTGTACTTCCCATGTCAATAATTGTAGTCATTTTTGGAACGCTGCTTATTTGTCCTATAAGTGAAATGATTCCATCAACAGGGATTGCTAAAATAGCTAGATCACATTGCCAAATTTCTTGTATATTTTGGGTAATCTTATCAACTAATTTTAAATCTATTGCTTCATGAATATGCGTCAAATTATGATCATAGCCAATGATATTAATATGCGGGTATAGTTTTTTTAAACTTAAACCAATAGAGCCTCCCATTAGCCCCAAGCCAATAATACCAATTGATTTAATATCCATTTTTGACCTTTAACTCTAAAATAATGCCAAATTATATCATAAGGCTAAAAAAAACAGATTTATTATTAATTTTTAGGCTAAAAGACGATAAACTATTAGCTATATTATTGCACGAATTAATGAATTCATTGCTAATTTAACTAAAAGGTATTTGTATGATTAAAAAAACTTCTTTATTGTGGGTATCTATCGGCTCAATGCTAATCGCACAAAATATAACCAAAATCGAATATGACGGTTTGCATAGTTTATCACCTAATACAATAGCCGAAATTAGTGGTATCAGGGTCGGTGATACATTATCAGAATCAAAAATCAAAGAGTCTGTCAAAAACCTTTCAGAACAAGGATACTTTCAGGATGTAAAAGTAGAGACCAAAAGCGGCGGAGTGGTAGTGTATCATTTTGTTGAAAAACTCGCTATTGCAAATGCTCAGATAACAGGATATGGCTCTGATGAAGAAAGTAAAAAGCTTATTGAAGCGATGGGCTTAAAAAGAGGCGAGCTGCTAGATGATGCAAAAATGCAAAAAGCAAAAGAGGTATTGCAAGCAAAACTTGCCCAAGACGGTATATATGATGCTTCAGTAGATGTCAAAAGCGAAGTTGTAGGAGAGGGGAGTGTCTCTTTGACCTTTGATGTAAAAAAGGGCGAAAAAGTTAAAATCTCAAATCTTGTTTTCAATGGTATAGATGCACTTAGTGAAAGTGATCTAGAGGCAAATCTGGCTAATAAAGAAGAAGAATTCTTAGGATTTTTGCCGTTTAGAAATGACGGTGTGGCTAATTTGTCTCAATTGGAAAATGATGTATATAGAATTAAAGAGACCTATATGAAGCATGGCTATATCGATGCACAAATCAGCAAACCAAGCGTACAAGTAGACAGTAAAAACCGTGCAACGATAGAGTACAATATTATTGAGGGCAATAGATATAAAGTAGGCAATATCGCAATACTTCAATCTGTAGAGGGACTGGATACAAATGAACTTTTAGAAGGCCTTTCATTACAGGAAGGAAAATATTTCAATATAGATAAAATGCGAAAAGATATCGCATATCTTCAAGAACAAACAGCTAATTTGGGATATGCATTTGCTACTGTTGCACCACAAATGGGCAAAAGCGGGACGGATACCATTAATATTCAGTATGTGATCACCCCTGGTACAAAAGTAACTATAAACGATGTATTAATTTCAGGAAACAATGAAACGCAGGATAGTGTTGTTAGGCGTTATATTTATCTAGCTCCGGGAGATCAGTTTAGTCAAACGGATCTTAAAGACAGCAAAAATGCACTCGGAAGAACAGGCTTTTTTGAAAAATATGATATTCAGGCTCAAAAACTAACCGATGACAAAATGAATTTACTTGTGAATGTAAAAGAAGCACCGACAGGTTCTTTTTCTATAGGTGGTGGGTATGGAAGTTATGAAGGCTTTATGCTCAACGGAAGTATTGCCGATAAAAACATTTTTGGTACAGGAATAGATACAAGCCTTGGAATTGACTATTCTCAAAGATCAATGAATTATAATCTGCATTTGGCAAATCCTAGAATTTGGGATTCGCTTTATAGTTTGTCAATGGATCTTTATAAAAAAGAGTATGATTATGATCATGATGACTATCAAATAGATCAAGCCGGCGGATCCTTGACTGTCGGCCGTCAATTTATGAGGCATTTTTATTTTTACGGCGGGATCACATACTCAGACAACAAATCCAATATTACTGACGGGTCATCAATAAATCCTCTGTATAAATTTTTATATAGTGATAAATATAAAAAAGCAGCTGGCGTTTTAGGGGTCAAATTTGACAATACGGATGATTACTATGTTCCAAGAAGCGGTTTTATCGCCAGTCTTGGTGCGGAAGTCGCAACACTGGATGGTGATTTGAATGATGAGCATAAAAAACCGGAGAATGGAGGATATAATGATTTTGGCGAATTTGTCAAATTTAATGCTAAATTTGGAGCTTATTACGGTTTGAGAGATTGGATAGATTATGATCTGATCTTGAGATACAAAGCTAGAGTCGGATATCTAAATTCAACCGATGGTTATGTACCAGTAGCCGAGAGATTGCTCATGGGCGGCATAGGAAGTGTTAGGGGGTATGAGACCTATTCTATTTCTCCTGAGATTTTCGATGGAACCGAATATAGAAGGGTTGGAGGTACAAAATCGTTCTCTAACAGTATAGAAGCAAGTATACCGGTCTCCGAAGAAGCAAAAATTCGTATGGCATTTTTCTTGGATTACGGTATTATCGGTTCCGATGATTTTTATGGCAGAAGCTATGACAATATAGATAGAAGTTCAGGCGGGGTTGCTATAGAGTGGTTTTCGCCTTTTGGACCAATTAACTTTATATTTGCCAAAGCTATAAATCCGCAAGATCGAGATGAGACATCAAGCTTCGAGTTTAGTATGGGAACTAAGTTTTAATATATAACTAGTCATCCTGAACTTGTTTCAGGATCTAGACTATGAATGTCGTGAGAATCTCACAAAAAGACTTCACTTCACTTTCTTTTATACCTTTCTTTTTATAAAGAAAGGTAACCAAAGAAAATCGTCACACTCACAAACCGTTACGCTAGATTTTTTCGACATATGCTCAAAATCTAGCTGCTTTTCGAGTGCTCGTGTGACATTGTTTATTATAATTAAATCTCTGTCATGATTGTATTATCTGTAACCATAAGTGTGGCAATCTAATTTTTGTATATTATTAATTATATGCTAAATATTTGTGAAGGGATATTCAGTGTATCTTTGACAATAATGGCAAAGCTTGCAGGTTTATTGATCTCTTTGATAGCTTCTTTTATAAGATATAGCGGTTTGTCAGATGTTATAGTAAGTGTTTGATTGTAGTATGTAAAAGCGATTTTTGCGTTGTACGAATGTTCTGAAAGCATAAGTGAAAGTGTATATATGAAACTGTACCAATGCATAGTTTTTTTGCGCGGCATAAGAGAACCGTATTTTTTACGAAGTATTTTTTTGATTTTTGCGCTCTTTCCGGCTCTAAGCAAAGTAGCGATAAAAATCATTTGTTCATGAGTAAAACCGTAATTTAACTCTTGCAAGGCAATATAAAACGAGTGTCTGTTTGATTTATAAATTGTAAGATTTTTACCAATGTCGCTTAAGCTCAAAGCCGATAAAAGTTCGTCTTCATATCCTTTTTTGAATTCAAAATTTTCGCTAAATATATTATATAGTTCTTTTGCTATTTGCTTTTTTGTTTGCAAGGTTTTGTATGAACGGTCAGAATCAAACCTATCTAAAATACTTTGGATACTAGGATTTGTTTCTTTTGGAAATACATAATTATTGTTTTTTAATAATTTAGTGAGAAAGACACCCTCTCTTACTCCCACGCCGCTTGTCATAATTGTTTTGGCTTGGATATGTGCAACTATTTCCAAAAAGATAAGAGTTCCTTCTCTAATTGTATCGTATCTATCTTTTTTGAGTTTAAAATGTTTTAGGCCAATAGCGCTGCTATTTGTTATATTTTCTAAATATTCTTGGTGTGTTGCAATATCATACATAAAACCATGAAGTTTATCTAGTGGATATTCTGATTTTTTCATGATAGCATCTCCAAGTGCTCTAGCTGTTCCGCCTATGCCGATAGCTAGATCGTTTGTGAAATTGCTTGGAAGTTTAGTTAATTCTTGTTTTATGTAATCTTTTGCATCATCTATCGGCCGATTGCAATCAAAAAAAAGTTCTTTTATCCTGACTGTGCCGATATTTAGAGAGAAAGTGTCTATGATTTTGCCATTTCTCATTAATGTCAGATCTGATGAGCCGCCACCAATATCTATTGAGATTCCGTCTTTAAAAGGAAGTAGATTTGCAATAGCAATACCGCCATACAAAGCTTCTTGTTTGCCGTCTATGACTTTTATTCTAATCCCAAGTTTGTCTTTTATAAGTGATATGAACTCTTTCGCATTAGGTGCATCCCTAAGAGCTGAAGTAGCGACACAAATAGTACTATTTGCAGAATATTTTTGGATTGTTCGCGTAAAGGCATTTAGGGCAAAAAAAGCTCTTTTAATGCCAATGGGTTGTAGAAAACCGGCTTTATGATAAGCCCCTTCGCCTATGCGCACTTTGCTTTTTTGTTCGCATATTAATCTAAAGCCAAAACGACTACTGCGTTCAAAGATAACAAGCCTTGCAGAGTTTGAGCCTATATCTATGATAGCAGTTCGTTTTGCCATACTGCTACTATTCTTCGTTTTGTAATTGTTCGTATTTAAACATCAATTCATCTGTATTTTCAATATTGTTTGGGTCCGGAACTATGCAATCAACAGGACATACTGAAATACAAGAAGGTTCATCATAATACCCGACACATTCTGTGCAGCGGTCTGGGTCTATAAAATATACCGGTTCACTCTCTTCAATTGCTTCATTTGGACACTCTTCGCGACATGCATCACATGCGATACACTCATCACCAATCATTAAAGCCAT
>Ga0265293_10001579_pt1 | contig 49075 bp, 43 predicted proteins | sample Munlanlewell138R_FD_192505 | JGI IMG/M metagenome (GOLD analysis project Ga0265293, IMG submission 192505) | Leachate microbial communities from a municipal landfill in Southern Ontario, Canada - Leachate well 138R | ecosystem: Engineered > Solid waste > Landfill > Unclassified | place: Canada... | reverse complement strand
GCCCCAACCGCCGAGGCCCCTCCGCGTCCTGCGTCGCCTCGACGCTCGTCTCCCACCCCTCCCCCAGCACGCTGAGGGTGCCCTCCAGCGCCGCGAGGGACAACGCGCGACGGGCCTTCGGGTTCTGGATGACGACGGCACGAGGCATGCCCACATGCTACGGGGACGCGGACCGTGACGCTCCGGCCCAGCTCGTTCGCCTCACCTCTCACCTGCGGCTTCCGACCCCCTCGCCCGCGAAGGCGAGGGCTGGGGTGAGGGTCTGCTCTGCTTCCGCCCCTCGGGCATCCTCAACCGCCGCGGCGGCAACGAGTGAGGCACGCCGTCCAACTCCGGCCCCCTCTCCCGGTTCCGGGAGAGGGTTGGGGTGAGGGCCGACTACGGCCCGCGATGCCCGCCGGGGGCCATAACGCTCGTCCGCACTATCATCGCCACCGCTACCCGGACCAGCGCGGAGGCCACATGATCCGTATCAAGCGGTACGACCACATCAGCATGGCTGTACCCGAACTCGACCCGCAGATCGCGATCATGGAGCGGCTCTTCGGCTTCCGGTTCGCCGGCAAGTTCGAAAACGAGGAGGGCTACTTCGGCGCCAACCTCGAGATCCCCGGGCGCAGCGGGCTCGGGTGGGAAGTGCTGGCACCGAACGGGCCGGACTCCTACCTCCACCGCTTCCTCGCGGGCGCAACGGGCCCCGGCCTGCACCACGTCGCCCTGCAGATCGAGTCGACCGATCAGGCCGCCGAGGTGATCCGCGCCGAGGGCATGGAGCCCTGGGGCCACCGTCCGCAGGACGGCGGCGACGGCCGCGGCGTCATCTATCTCCACCCGCGCAGCGGCGGTCGTGGCTTCCTCTGGCAGATGTACGCCGGCGACCCGTGGCACACCGCCGAGCCGTTCGAGGAGACCCGGGACGACACCCTTGGCATCATCGCGGTGAACCACCTGGCCCACGCCACCCGCGACCGCTACGAGCTCACCGGCTGGTACGAGCGCGTCTTCGGCGCCTACCCCGTCTGGGAGTCCCCGGAGGGCACGGGCGAGGGCGGCTTCCGCACCCGTGTCGTGGAGGTGCAGGGCGCCCAGCTCCGCTTCGAGGCGATCGAGCCCTCCCGCGACGACTCGTTCATCGCGAAGTTCCTCGACGCCCGCGGCGAGTCCATGCACCACGTCACCTTCGAGGTCCGCGACTTCTCGCAGGCCCTCGCCGCGTGCGAAACGCAGCAGGTCCCCGTCTTCGGTGAGCGCTCCGGCGTCCGCGAGGGCGCGAAGTGGAGCGAGGCCTTCATCCACCCGCGGTACACGGGCGGCATGCTGGTGCAGTTCTTCTGGCAGGAGCGACCCGGCATCTGGGTCTAGCAGCCCGGCGGCGAGCGCCCTCGGAAACCTCGTCGTCGACCAGCCGGCGATCCTCGGAAAGCCCTCACCCCAACCTCTCCCGGAACCGGGAGAGGGGGTCAGACTTCGGAGGGCGGAGCTAGCGCCCGGCGATGTGCTTTCGCTTGTGCTCCACGTAGTCGACGAGCAGGTACTCGCCGAGGCGGTCCGGGGTCGTGTAGAAGACGCGGCCGCCGTTGATCTTCGCGAGCTGGTTCACGAACTCCTTGAGGTAGTAGTTGCGGTCCAGCATGAAGGTGTTGATGCGGATGTCCTGCTGGGTCACCCGCTTCACGGCCTTCAGCGTCTCGCGGATCGTGATCGGGCTCGGCGGGTAGGCGAACTGCGACCGGCCACGTTCGAGGTGGGCGGTCGGCTCGCCGTCCGAGATCATCAGGATCTGCTTCGCGCCGCCTCGATGCTTCGCGAGCAGACGCTCCGCCAGCATCAGCGCGTGGTGCATGTTCGTGCCGAGCACTGACTCGTCCCAGCGGACGTAGGGCAGCTCCTGCGGCTTCAGCTCCCGCGCGTACGCGGAGAAGCCGATGACGTAGAGCGAGTCCTTCGGGTACTGCGACTTGATGAGGTTCTGCAGCGCCAACGCGACCTTCTTCGCGGCCTGGAACGACCCGCGGAGGGCCATGGACCACGAGAGGTCCACCATCAGCACCGTCGCCGTGGTGGTGACCAGCTCGGAGCGGTAGACCTCGAAGTCGTCGGGGTGCAGCTTGACCGGAGCGCCCCGGCCTTCGCGCTCCAGGGCGTTACGGATCGTCTTGCCCATGTCGAGGTAGAACGGGTCGCCGAACTCGTACGGCTTGCTGTCGTCCAGGCGTTCGCCGTGACGGCCGGACTCCGGCACCGGGTGGTTGCCCAGGTTCTGCTTCTTGAGCTGCCGGTAGATCTCCTGCAGCGCGTTCTGCCCGATCATCCGCGTCCCGCGCGGCGTCAGCTGCCACTCGTCGCCCTCGCGGCGGACATAGCCCGCCTCCTCGAGGACCTCGAGCAGCTTCTTCAGCTCCTCGAACTGGTCGACGGCGTCGTCGCCGAGCATCTCGCGGAGCTGGTCGAGGTCGACGTGGTCGAGTTCGCCGGTGTACTGCGCGCGCTCGAGGTCGCTCTCGAGGCCATCGATGTTGGACATCTCGTCCATGAGGCGCATCGCCTCCTGGAGTCCGACCTCCTGGTCGCCCCGGAACGGGTACGAGGACGGGTCCTCCCCGTTGGGGTTGAGGAAGTCCAGGTTCTGGGCCAGCTCGGACAGCTCGGCCTCAAGCTCCGGGTCGCCGAGGCGGTCCGAGAGGAGGCTCTGGAGCTGGTCGCGCTGGTCGCCGGGCAGTGACTGCATCAGCGACTGCATCGCCTGCATCTGCGCCTGCATCTGCTCGATCAGCTCGTCCAGCGACTGCGGCGGGTTGTCGCCGAACATGTCGCCGTACTTGTCCATGAAGGAGTCGAAGTCGGGATCCTCGCCACGCATGCGCTGGGCGAGCATGTCGTTCAGGTCGCGGACCATGTCCTTCATGCGCTGGATGTCCCCGTCGGACATCTCCTGGACCATCTTCTCGACGTCCTTGAAGAACTGGTTCGTCATCGACTGGCGGAGCTGCTCCGTCAGTTCCTGGAAGCGCCGCTGCGCCTCCGGGTCCAGGAACTCGTAGTTCTGGAGCTCCTTCATCTGGCCCGCCGGGTCGTCCGGCAACTGGTCGAGGAAGTCCTGCTTCCGCTGCGCGATCCGCTGCAGCATCTCCTGGAACTGCTGCTCGTCGCTGCCACCCTGCTGGCCACCGCTCTGCGGCTGACCACCCTCCGAGGGCTCACCGGACTGCTGGCCGCCCTGAGGCTGCCCGTTCTGCTGGCCACGCTGGCCGGACTGCCGCATGCCACCTTGCTGCATGCCGGGCTGCTGCTGGCCCATCTGGCCGCGTTGCCCTTGCTGGCCCTGCTGCCCGTCCGAACCCTGCTGGCCGTCTTGCCCCTCGAAGCCCTGTTGGCCCTCGGCACCCTGCTCGCCACTCGGCTGCTGGCCGTCCTGCTGGCCCGAAGGCTGCTCGCCGGAGGGCTGTCCGTCCTGCCCCGGCTCACCCTGCTCACCCAGGCGGTCGCGGAGCGTGTCGCGCTCGAGGTCGAGGATCTCGTCAAGCTGGCGTCGGATGTCCTCCATGACCCCGCCGAGGTCGTACTGGTCCAGGCGCTGGCGACGCATCTGGCGTAGGCGCTGGAGGAGGTCACGGAGGCCCTGCATGCGGTCACCCTGCGGGGAGCGCATGCCTCGCTGCATCAGGTTCCGCAGCGCGTGCTGCAAGTCCCCGAAGTTCATCAGGTCATCGGACAGCGCCTCGAGGATGTCGTCCGCGTCGAGGGACGGGAGCGATTGCGTCCCGTCCCACTCGGAGTAGCGGTATCTCATCGCCATGTGGCGGTTCCAGTCCCAGGGCCGCGGCGGAGCAGACAGCCGGGCCTACCGTGGGGCGCCCGAGGGCTACCCGCGGTAGAGCGCCTGCCCGCCGACCCGGTCCTTGTTCAGTCGCTTGTTCAGGTGGAGCCCTTCGAGCACGAACTCCACCGCGGACGCCTGCACTTCCGGCCGCTCGTCGCTGGTCACGCGACCGACCACCTCGGCGAGGCCGTCGATCGTGCGAAGCAGCGCGATGTACTCGGAGGCAGCCATCGCCTCGCCCGTCTCCACGGAGAGGCCGCTCTTGAACGCCTCCACGATGGACTCCGTGTCCGCGTCACCCAGGTGGCGGTTGAAGGAGGAGACCACGGCGCCCTGGATCAGGCGGTCGAGGATCTGCTCGTCCTTGCCTTCCTCGACGGTCTCGAACTCCACCTTGCCCTGCAGGCTGGGGATGACGAACGGGAGGTCCGAGACGCGCGGCACCACGACGTTGCTGCCGAGGCGGATGGCGCGCCGGAGGGCGTTCGCGAGGAGCGCCTCGTAGTTCGCGACGGAGGCGCGGACGGAGACGCCCGAGCGCTGGCTGACGTCCGGCGACCGCCGGGCCAGCCGGCTGATCTCCGCGACGATCTCCTTCATGTACTCCGGGACGACGACCTCGAACTCCCCGGTCTCGAGGTGCGAGGACTCGGACTCCATGATCGAGATCTCGTGCTCGATCGTCCGGGGGTAGTGCGTCCGGATCTGGGAGCCGTAGCGGTCCTTCAGCGGGGTGATGATACGCCCGCGGTTGGTGTAGTCCTCCGGGTTCGCCGTCGCCACCACGAGGACGTCGAGGTCCAGCCGCACCTTGTGGCCGCGGATCTGGACGTCGCGCTCCTCCATGACGTTGAGGAGGCCGACCTGGATGCGCTCCTGGAGATCGGGCAACTCGTTGAGGGCGAAGATGCCGCGGTTCGTCCGCGGGATCAGGCCGTAGTGGATCGTCAGCTCGTCGGAGAGGTAGCGGCCCTCCGCGACCTTGATCGGGTCGATCTCACCGATGAGGTCCGCGATGGTGATGTCCGGCGTCGCCAGCTTCTCCCCGTACCGCTCGCTGCGGTGCAGCCAGCGGATGGGAGAGTCGTCCCCGCGCTCCGCGACCAGCAGCTTCGCTTCCGCGGAGAGTGGGTTGTACGGGTTCTCCGGGATCTCGCACCCGTCGAGGACGGGCGTGTACTCGTCGAGCAGCGACGTGAGGCTGCGGATGATGCGGGACTTCGCCTGGCCGCGCTCGCCCAGCAGGATGATGTCCTGCCCGGAGAGGATCGCGTTCTCCAGCTGCGGCACCACGCTGTCCTCGTACCCCACGATCCCCGGGAAGACTTCCTCACCGGTTCGGATCTTGGTGATGAGGTTGCGTCGCATCTCCTCGCGGACGGGAAGCACCTCGTACCCCGAGGCCTTCAACTGTCCCAGCGTGGCCGGTCGTTCATTCGCCAAGGTTCTACCCCCTCCGCTTCGCGCTCAGTATACGCAGGCGCAAAGGGGGTACGAGGAGAAGGCGCATGACGCACCCGTGACATCTTCCGCGAGGCGGCGGAGGCCCACGTCCCGGCATCGACGTCCGTCTTGCGAGACTGGACCAGTTCGCCCTCACCCCCCACCCTCTCCCGCCGAGCCGGGAATGGGTCAGAAGTGAGCGGTGGAGGAAGAGCGGCAGCCGTCCAACCCACGCTCCGAGGTCTGACCCCCTCGCCCGCGAAGCGGGAGAGGGCTGGGGTGAGGGTCCGCTCCGCCCTCGCCAGTTCCGTCCTCAACACGCAACGAACCCCTCGCTCGCGCGAGGGGTTCGTCGTTCGTCCCGAGTCGGGAAGAGCAAGCGGAGCGAGCTAGCTCGCCGCCTCCGCCGCGCCGGCGGCCACCGGCACGCGGGTCTGCAGCTGCTCGACCGCGCGGCCCAGCAGCGAGTCGCGCACCACGATGACCTCCGGGAGGTCCAGCAGGTCGCCCAGCGACACATTCAGCGCGCCCGCGACGCCGAGGAGCGTCGAGAGGGGCATGTCGCGCTTGCCGTTCTCGTAGTTGGAGAGGGAGGCCTGGGTGATGCCGGTCAGCCGGGCGACATCGGCCTGCGACATCTCGCGGCGCAGACGCCACTCTCGGACGCGGTGACCCACGGAGACGCGGGTCGCGCGCTGTTCGGCCTCAACGATTGTCGTCACTGCTCTGTCCTTCATAGGGCCCCGAGCACGGAGTCGTCCCGCCTCGGGTTCCGCTTCGCTGTGCCGCCCGGCCGTCACCGGTGAGTTCCCGGCTCCGACAGTGCACCGCGTGATTGTGCATTCCAGCACAATCCATCATGCCTGTCGTGACGGTCACAGGCAAGGACGGATCATGTGACGATTGTTAAGTTTGGGTCTCGGGTAACGTCCGGCCGCGCTGGAAGGCTACATAAACAGCGTTATGGCAGGATTTCGATCTCAGCGACCTGCCCGACCTCGAGTTGCCAGGCCCATCCGTCGTCGCTGGACATGAACCAAATGTCTCGGTGCAGCCCGTGCACGGCGCTCCCCGTGTCCGCGCAGCGGTACACGCGCTCCGTCGGGTCGCCGATGATGCGGAACTCCTGGCCGAGGTAGGCGTACGCGCAGGCGGCCGCTCCCGAGTAGACCACCGACCCGTCGCGCATGGCACCACAGAAGTTGCCGCCGTCACCCGGGTGCAGGCCCAGCGGGCCCACCTGGCAGTAGTAGAACGAGACCGTCGCCGTAATACGGTCGCCCGGCGACAGCACCGGTTCGAGGTCGGCCGCGGGGGCGGGGGTCGCCGCCGCGACCTCGGCGGGCGCGGGAGGCCTCGGCGCCTCCGCCACGATCGCCGCCGTCGCCTGCCGCGCGTCGGCATGTGACTCGCTCAGCGGTCGAGTCAGGCCGAGGTCCACCGGGATCGCGGCGGGCTCGTCGGCCGCGGTCGACGCCTCGAACACGAGGGCGTTCGGCGAGAGCCAACCGTCCGAGGCATCCTCCACCGTGTCGGCCTCGGGGGCGTCCCCGCCGGGAATAAGCGACGAGACCGTACGGGTGGACGCGGAGCCCAGCTCGACGATGCTCGCGGGGACCGTGAGGTAACGGGCGAAAGACTCTTGTTGCTGGCCGGCGGACCGCGTCGTGAACGCAAACGACATCACGCCCACGAGGAGCGCGATCGCCAGGCCACCCAGGCCCGCAGCAGTGGACCGGCGGAGGATGCCCCCACCGGCGCGAAGAAGAGTTCCCGCCATCGCGGGCGAGTATGGCAGCGCAACCGTTCCGTCAGATACCGGGAAACGCCCCAAGTTATCCACAAACGTGGATGCGTTCCGGGGCGCAGGTTCAATCCGACCACAAGACTGTGGATAGGTTCAGTCCAGAACACGACGACCAGACTCGCCCCAAGGCGGGTTCGTCAGCGCTTCGTCAGTCTCGACGTGAATCTCGCGGCGGCAGACCCACCTCGACTAGACCAGGTAACCCTCAGCACGGAGGTCATGGACGGTCGCGCGGAACGCCGCCACGGTGTCCTCCACCTCGCGGTCGCCGTGCGTGCTGGAGACCATCCCGCCGTTCCCCATCAGGTCGACGCCGTGGTTGTAGAGCGCCCAACGGAGCGGCCGCATGAGGTCCGGCACGACGCCGTGCGGTTCGTCCATGGCGTCCCATTCGACCTCGACGGGCATGGGCGCGTCGTAGCCGAGGTTGAGGTGCCACATCGAGGAGACCGCCCACGCCGAGCCGGGGACGCCTTCCTCGCGGAACATCGTGTTGATCCCCCGCACGATCGAGGCAGCCGTGGCGTCGGCGCGCTCGCACTCGTCGCCAGCCGCGATGATGCGGAGCGCTTCGAGGCCGGCCGCGGCCGAGACGGGGTTCGCGTTGAACGTGCCCTGGTGCGAGATCCTCGAGCGGTCGTTCCACTCCGAATCGCTCTCGCGCAGCTCGATGAAGTCGAGGATGTCGGCGCGCCCGGTGACGCAGCCGCCGGGGAACCCACCCGCGAGGATCTTCGCGAGCGTCGTGAGGTCCGGCGTCACGCCGTAGCGCTCCTGCGCGCCACCTGGCGCCATCCGGAAGCCGGTGATGACCTCGTCCATGATGAACAGCGCGCCGGTCTCCTCCGTCAGCCGTCGCGCCTCGTGCAGGTAGGACGGGTCGAGGGGATGCGTGCCCCAGTGCGCGCCGGTCGGCTCGAGGATCACCGCGGCGACGTCACGCGGTTCGAGCGCCTCGTGCAGGGCCTTCACGTCGCCCGAGGGCACCACGGTGAGCGTCGAGTAGAACGAGGGCGGCACGCCGACCGAGAACGGCAGCGGCTCGTCAGCCCTCGTGCGGCCCACCAGCAAGTCGTTCCAGCCGTGGAAGTGCTCCTCCAGCTTCACCACGCGCTCGCGGCCGGTATAGGCGCGTGCCAGGCGCATCGCCATCATCGTGGCCTCCGTGCCGCTGGAGGTGAACCGCACCCGCTCCGCGCACGGGACCATGTCGATCACCTGCTGGCCCCAGGCCACTTCGAGGTCGTGCGATGAGCCGAAGTGCGTGCCCCGCTCCATCGCGCGGCGGGCAGCGTCCATCACCTCCGGCCGGTTGTGCCCCAGCAGCAGCGCCCCGTGCCCGCCGATGAAATCGACGTATTCGTTCCCGTCGATGTCCCACTTGCGCGGGCCATCCGCGCGGTCCACGTAGATCGGGAACGGGAAGAACGCGCGCGCATCGTGGGTCACGCCGGAGGGGAAGACGCGGGCGGCCTTGTCCGCGAACGCCTTCGACTTCGCGTGCATCGCCCGGTAGGTCTCGAGGATGGAGGACATGAGGCACCCCTTCGCGCTCCCGGTGGTTACCCGCCGCGGTCCGGAGGCGCCTCCCACAGTGTCGGAGCGCCCTCACCCGCAGGCAACAACATCCCGTCACCGCCCCCTCGACCGCGCTCCTACGCTGGGAGCGCACGGACGGAGGCCCACGATGCCCGCACCAGCACGACTGACCGAGGACCAAGTCGCGAGCGCGCTCTCCAGCCTGGACGGCTGGGCCCGCGAAGGCGACCAGATCATCCGCAACTTCGAGTTCGGCGACTTCGTGGAGGCGTTCGGCTTCCTCGCACGCGCCGCCATCCTCCAGGAGAAGGCGAACCACCACGCAGAGGTCTGGGGCGTCTACAACCAGGTGCGCCTGACGCTGAGCACCCACGACGCGGGCGGCCTCACCCAGAAGGACATCGACCTCGCCACCGCGATCAACGCGCTGTTGGGATAGGCCAGCCGCCCGATCCCGATTCTGACTCTGACCCCCTCTCCCGGTTTCGGGAGAGGGTTGGGGTGAGGGTCCTCCGGGAGTGCATTCGCGCTGCAGATGCCGGAGCAGGCCCTCACCCCCGGCCCCTCTCCCGAAACCGGGAGAGGGGAGTCAGAGTCAAAGGGGGAGTCGGAGTCAGAGTCGGAGTCGAGGCGTGGGCGGGCCGCGCCCGTCGCTACCTCGGACGGTTGTAGGCGCGGACACCGAGGGGGATCGCGATCACGAGGAGGATCGCGGCCCAGATCAGCGTGGCGAGGACGGCGCCGTCCGAGTTCTGCCCGAGCGCGAGCGCCCTCGACGCGTTCACGGCGTGCGTGAAGGGGTTGTTGTCCGCGACCGGCTGCAGCCAGCCGGGCATCGACTCCACGGGGACGAACGCCGACGAGATGAACGTGATCGGGAAGATCGCGACGAAGCCGATCACGTTCACGGACTCGACGCTGCGCGCGGTGAGGCCGATCGCGGCGAAGAGGCCCGCGATGGGCAGCGCGAACAGGATCGCGATGGCCGGCGAGGCGATCGACTCCAGCAGTGTCCCGCCGAAGCGGAACCCGATCAGGTAGCCCACCCCGATCATCAGCGCCGCGACGAAGATGTCCGCCAGCAGGTCCGCCGTGAGCCGCCCGACGATCACCGCGGAGCGCGCGATCGGCAGGGAGCGGAAGCGATCGAAGAGACCGGACTGCGCGTCCTGCGCCAGGCCGAGGGCGGTCGCGAACGCGCCGAAGACGACCGTCTGCACCAGGATGCCCGGCAGCAGGAACGTGATGTAGTCCGGCGTGGTGACGCTCATCGCGCCACCCAGCACGTAGGTGAAGAGCAGCAGGAACATCACCGGCTGCACCGTTAGCCCCACCAGGTTCTCCGGCAGGCGGACGTAGCGCAGCAGGTTCCGGCGCGTCATCACGAACGAGTCATGCAGCGCCCAGCGGAGGCCGCCCTCGCTGGCGGCGGCGGGCATCGTGCGGGTGGTGGTGGTCATGCACGGGCTCCTGACCGCGACGCTGTCGCGAGTTCGGCGTCGACTTCCTCGGCGGCGCGGCCGGTGAGGGCGAGGAACACATCATCGAGGCTGGGCTGGCGGAACTGGAGGTCGGCGACGGTGATGTTGCCGGCGTCCAGCGCGCGGATGATCTCGGCGACCACGCCCGGCTCCGAGCCGACCGCGACGGTCACCTCGTGCGCCGCGACGTCGACGTAGGGCGTGTCTCCGAACGCCTGGAGGATGCCGCGGGCGGGGTCGATCTGGGCAGCATCCCGGAGGCGGACCGCCAGCACGCGGCCGCCGACGCGCTCCTTGAGCTCCGTGGCGGTCCCCTGTGCGATCACGAGACCGTGGTCCACCACCGCGATGTACGAGGCGAGGCGGTCCGCCTCCTCCAGGTACTGCGTCGTCAGCAGCACCGTGGTGCCGCCCTTCGCGAGTTCGTCGATGACCGCCCACAGTTCGATGCGGCTCCGCGGGTCGAGGCCGGTCGTCGGCTCGTCGAGGAACAGCACCTGCGGCTCATTCACGATCGCCGCGGCCAGGTCCAGGCGGCGGCGCATGCCTCCGGAGTAGGTCTTCGCCTGGCGGTCCGCGGCGTCTTCCAGCCCGAACTGCTCGATGAGCGTCCGCGCCCGTCGCTTCGCGACCTCTCCCGGCAGGTGGTACAGCCGCCCGACCATCTCGATGTTCTCGAGACCCGTGAGCTGATCGTCCACCGCGGCGAACTGTCCCGCGAGGCCGATCGCGCTGCGGACGCGAGACGCCTCGCGCACCGCGTCATACCCGGCCACGGACGCGGAACCGCTCGATGGCCTCTGCAACGTCGCGAGGATGTTGACGAGGGTGGTCTTCCCAGCCCCGTTTGGTCCGAGGAGCCCGAAGACGATGCCGGGCTCCACTGTCAGATTCACGCCCCGCAAGGCCTCGACCTTGCCGAACGACTTAGTCACCCCATCGACGACGATGGCGGCTTCGGATGACGAAGGCACGAGGGATTCCCAACCGGGCCGAAGGCCCTGAACGCAGCTCGCCGTGCCGCAGGTGGACCGGAGAATCCGGGCATTTCTGGCGAAGCTCTGGAAGTCTGGCACCCCGCAACGCCACGATCGAGGAAAACGCGCGCCACCGGCGCGGTCAACCCGGCAGTGGCACGACGCACGGGATACCGGCCTCCGACCCCTCCGGATTCCGGCCCCCTCGCCCGCGAAGCGGGAGAGGGCGGGGGTGAGGGTCTGCTCCGAGCTCCGGATTCGAGGTCGTCCAGAGAGGGGAAACAGAAGGGACCCTCACCCCCCGCCCTCTCCCGCTTCGCGGGCGAGGGGGCCGGAATCCGGAGGGGCCGGAGGCGGAGTCAGATCGGGGTCGGAAGATTCGGGTCAGCGACCGGCGATGCGCTCCTCCACGTCGTCGAGGAAGCCTCGGACGGTGCGGTTCCACTCCTCGGGACGCTCGAAGTAGGCGGAGTGGCCCGCGCCCGCGATCACGTGGAAGCGCGAGCCGGGGGTCAGCTCGTGCGAGATCTGGATGAGGTCCGGGTGCACCACCCGATCCTGCTCGCCCACCAGCCAGAGGATGGGCAGGCCCGTGTCCACCAGCCGCTGCGCTGTCGAGCCGCGGTAGTTCACGAACCGCCCGGTCGGCTTGAGGAAGTCCGCACCCCTCGAGGGGTTGAGCGAGCGGATCCGCATGTAGAGGTGGCGCATCTCCGGGTGGGCCTCCGCGTAGCCCTCGGCGAGTGCGCGCTTGAGGAGTGAGCCGGCGAGCGTGCCGTCCGCCTCGAGCGACGCCTTCAGTTCACGGTAGCGGTCATCGAGGCACCCGCCGTTCGTCCCCGAGTACGTGAGGGAGACGATGCGTCCCGGATCGCGCGAGAGCAGTCCGAACGCCGTACGCCCGCCCATGGAGTGCCCCACGAAGTGCACGCGCTCCACGCCGAGGTGGTCGAGGAGCTGTCGCACGTCCGAGCCGAACGCCATCCGCCCGGGGCCATCCTCGATGTCCGGGGAGCGACCGAAGGCGCGGTGGTCGAAGGTGATGACGGGGTAGCGGTCCGCGAGGGCCGGGACCTGCTGCCACCAGGACATCGCGTTGCCCCCCGCACCGTGCGCGAGGAGCACCGGGGTCTCGGGGACGCTCCCCGGCGTCGGGCCGTGGACCTCGTAGTAGAGGCGGAAACCATCGCCGTCGGAGTCCTCGCCGCCGTCGAGGCTGTCGACGGGGCCATCATCGAGGTCGAGGTGGGGCATGTTCGATCTCCTCACCGCCATCCCAGGGGATGCCGGTCACCTTCGAAATGACGGTCAGCATGTCCTCGATGTCACCGAGCAGCTGGTCGTCCGGATCCAGCTCCAGCGCACGGAGGAAGAGGTCGTTCGCGGAGGCGTACAACTCCTCTGCGCTGCCCTCGACGGCCTGGTGGCCGCCGCCCTTCCCGGTCGCCATGGCGTGCGCAACGAACTCCCGGCACCACCCCGCTGAGTAGAGGATGTACGGGTCGTCTCCGCCCACCTCGACGGCACGGTCGAGCTCGGCGATGCCGTCCGCGAACTTGCGCTTTCGTGTCACGAGGGTCTGCCCGAGATAGGAGCGCGCCTGCGCGTACCCGGGCCACTGCGCGACCACCTCCCGGACGGCGGCGAGGGCGCTGTCGATGTCGCCTCCGGCGTGCGACTGCATGATCGACCGCAGCGCCTGTCGCGCCTCGTCGGGTACGGCTTCGCTCATGCGCTCGATGATACGCGGCGCCACGAGCGGCCTCGGCGCACACGCGCTGCGAGGGCGCTCGGTGGGCGCGAACGTGAGCGGAGGCGCGGATACACTGAGGGTGTCCGCGCGCCGATAGCTCAGTGGATAGAGCACCAGTCTTCGGAACTGGGTGTCGGGGGTTCGAATCCCTCTCGGCGCGCCACTCTTCTCTTCTCTCCCATCCTCTCCCCCATCCTCCGGTCTCGCTGTCCTCGTCGTGAGGCCCGGGGCGGCGATGCCTCGATTGCTACACCTGCAGGACTGGCGCACTCCCCTCCGCCGGTCGATTGCCCTCGGGGATTCCCTCTCTGCCGGATCGACGGAATGTGGTACGAAACGCTCACTAGTCGGGCTCATAGCGGGGATCGGACTCTGTGCGCACTGTTCCCATCACCCTGCTGGGTGCGGTCCTCGTGTTCGCGACGCTGGGCGTCGCGTGCTCGGGCGAGGAGCCGGCCGTCGAGGACGCATCGGCGGTGGCTTCGGAGTCGGCGCCTCCGGACGCCAGCAGCGACACCCTCGCCGAGGTGCGTGACCGCGGGTACGTGACGGTCGGGGTGAACGACGCTCTCCCGGGCTTCGGGTTCATCCAGCCGGACGGGGGCTTCGCCGGGTTCGATGTGGAGTTCGGTCACGCCCTCGCCGCAGCGATCTTCGGCGACCGCGAGGCGGTGCACTTCGTCGGCCTCAGCGCCGCGAGCCGCTTCGAGGCCCTGCGCGTCCACGAGATCGATGTCCTCTTCCGGAACACGACGTGGAGCATCAGCCGAGACATGCAGGACATGACGTTCGGCGTGCCGAACTTCTACGACGGCCAGGGTGTCATGGTCCGCGCGGATGCCGGCATCGAGACGCTGCAGGACCTCGACGGGGCGGTGGTGTGCGCGCTCTCGGGCACGACGACGCAGCTCAACCAGGAGGACACGTTCGCCGGTACGGACGTGTCCTACCAGCCGCTCGTGTTCGACCGTGCCGAGACGCTGCAGGAGGCGTTCGCGGCGGGACGCTGCGACGTCTGGACGGCGGACCGCTCCCAGCTCGCGGCACGTCGGGAGTCCTTCCCGGCGCAGGCAGGCGGGCCAGACGCACTCGTGATCCTGTCGGAGACACTATCGAAGGAGCCGCTGGCCCCGGCCACGAGGTCGGACGACGCAGCGTGGTCCGACCTCGTGAACTGGGTGGTGCTCGGCATGGTCGCGGCGGAGGAACTCGGCGTGACGAGCGAGAACGTCGCGGCGCTCGCCGAGGACCCACCAAGCCAGGAGGTCGCACGCCTCCTCGGCTCGACGGTGGACGGCAACGCCTTCCAGGGACATCGGACCTCTCGCCCGACTTCATGCGGAACGTGATCGCGCAGGTCGGCAACTACGGCGAGGTCTACGACCGCTTCATCACCCCGCTCGGCATCTTGCGGGCGGGGTCCCTCAACGCGCTGTGGACGGACGGGGGCCTGATGTACGCGCCCCCGTATCGATAGCGGTGCCCCAATGACCGCCCCCCTCGCCCTGCCGCGGACCCGCCCGATGGACTGGGCGCGTGACGAACGAGTCCGTCGCGCGCTGCTCGAGGCGGTGACGGTGGGCCTCGTCTCGGCGCTTGCGATCTACATCGCGGCACGAGCGCAGGCGGCCGGAGGCGTCGACCTCGGGTTCATGCAGGACCGCGCCGGGTTCGGCGTCGGCGATCAGTTCCTGACGCAGGCCAGCGGGCGCGACTCGCGCTGGATGGCCTACCTCGCCGGACTGGTGAACACCCTGCGCGTCTCCGTCTTCGGCATCGCGCTCTCGCTGGGCATCGGACTCGTCGTCGGCATCGCGCGGCTGTCCTCGAACTGGCTCGCCGCGAAGCTGGCGTTCGGGTACGTCGAGTTCGTCCGTAACATGCCGCTGCCCGTGTTCGTCGTGTTCTGCTACACCGCCGTCGTCCTGCGCCTGCCACGGATCGAGGACAGCGCGGGGTTCTTCGGCCTCGCCTACTTCTCCAACCGATCCGTCGCGTTCCCGTGGCTCGAGTTCGGCGACGGCGCGGCCCTCTGGGGTGCGATCCTCGGCGTCGGGATCCTCGCGGCGTGGGTCACGCACCGCATCCTCCGGACACGCGAGGAGACCACGGGGCGGCCGAGCTACCCCGTGCGCACGGCGCTCGGCATCGTGGCGGTCGCCGGCGTCGGCGGGTTCCTCCTGGCGGGCTCGCCCGCCGCGCTCGACACGCCCGAGGTGGGGCGGTTCCAGTACCAGGGCGGCGTGCAGCTCTCGCCGGAGTTCTTCGGGCTGTTGCTCGCGCTCGCGCTGTTCAACGCGGCGTTCGTCGCCGAGATCGTGCGCGGCGCCATCGCCTCCGTCCCCCGCGGGGAGCGCGAGGCAGCGGCAGCCCTCGGACTGTCCGGATGGCAGCAGCTGCGGCTCGTGGTGTTGCCGCAGGCCCTGCGGGTCATGCTGCCGCCGCTGGCCACGCAGGCGCAAAACCTCGCGAAGATGTCCTCCATCGCCATCGTGGTGGCGTTCCCGGACCTGATGAACGTGGGCGGCACGATCATCAACAACAGCGGCGAGGCGATCCCGGTCTTCATCCTGATGACCGTCACCTACTTCGTCCTCAACCTCGCGATCGCCCTCCTGTTCATCGGCCCGCAGTGGCGCTTCTCCTGGACGCGGGGGCGCCGAGCATGACCGCGCTCGGACTGCCCGTCGGCTCCTCGGACCGTCCGAGGGCTGCCGCCGTCGAGGAAGCCCGGCGCTGGCTGCGCACGCGGCTGTTCAACTCGCCGGGGAACTCCGTCCTCACGGTCGTGCTCCTCACAGGCCTCGGGTGGATCACGTGGACGTTCGCCTCGTGGCTCGCCCTGGAGGCGAACTTCGACGTGATCCGCGCCAACCGCCGGCTGCTGCTGGTGGGCCGCTTCCCCCTCGGCGAGGAGTGGCGGATCTGGCCCGTGTTCTACGGACTCGCGATCGCGGTGATGTGGACGTGGGGCGCCTTCGGGCGCGTGACGCTCGCCGCACTCGTGGCGTTCGCGGTCTTCGGGATCCTCGTGCTGCCGGTGCTGGCCGGGGCGTCCGGGACGCTGGAGACGGTGCCCGCGTTCGTCCTCGCAGCCGGCGCGTACTTCGCGGCACGCCGCTGGGCGCATGGTCGTGGGCGCATCGAAGGCCGCGACCGTGCGAGGTTGATCGCGGGCGCGATGTGGGCGGTGCTCCTCCCCGGCTCGATCGTGCTGCTGCTGATCGACGGCGGGGTCGACCCCGCGCTGTGGGGTGGCCTCTATCTCAACCTGATCGTGGCGAGCGCTGCGCTGATCGGCGCCCTGCCGTTCGGCATCCTCCTCGCGCTGGGGCGTACCTCCTCCTTCCGAGCGCTGCGCGTGGGCTCCACGGTCTACATCGAGCTGATGCGAGGCCTTCCACTCCCGGTGATGCTGACGCTCGCGTGGCTCGCGCTGCGGCACTTCCTGCCCTCGTGGGGCGGGCTTGCGGACGTGGACCTCGTCTACCGCGTGACCATCGCCTTCGGGCTCTTCACCGCCGCGTTCATCGCGGAGGCGCTCCGCGGCGGCCTCAGCGCGGTCCCCCGAGGACAACGCGAGGCGGCGAGCGCCCTCGGGCTGAACGGGCTGCAATCGCTCGCGCTCGTGGTGCTGCCGCAGGCGGTGCGGAACTCGCTGCCCGCGCTGGCGGGCGAGTTCATCGGGCTGTTCATGATGAGCACGATGGTCGCGGTGGTGGGCCTGACGGACATCCTGCAGGCGGCCCGCGCCACCACGGAGCAGCCCGAGTACTTCGGCCGGCAGAAGGAAGTCCTCCTGTTCGTCGGCCTGATCTTCTGGATGACGGCGTTCGGCCTGTCGCGTCTCTCCTCGCGGTTGGAGCGCGCCCTCGCCGGGACGGGGAGCAGGCGCGCATGACCAGCCCACATCAGATCGAGGGCCAGCATCGGATCGAGAGCCAGCATCGGATCGAGGACGGACGCACCTCGGTGGTGGCCACGGATCACACGGCGATCGCCGACCCGGCGATCGTGCTGCGCGATGTGCAGAAGTGGTACGGCAAGTTCCACGCGCTGAAGGGCATCACGACGAACATCGCCGCCGGCGAGACCGTCGTGGTCTTCGGCCCCTCGGGCTCCGCGAAGTCGACGCTCCTCCGGTGCCTCAACCGGCTGGAGGTCCACGACTCCGGCGACATCATCGTGAACGGCGTGACCCTCGATCATCACGTGAGCAACCTCGCGAAGGTGCGGCGGGACGTGGGGATGGTGTTCCAGCACTTCCACCTGTTCCCCCATCTGACCGTGCGCCGCAACATCACCCTCGCCCCGCAGGTCGTCGGCCACACCCCGATCGCCGAGGCCTCCGCCCGCGCCGAGGACCTCCTGGCGCGCGTGGGCATCCCGCAGCTGATCGACATGTACCCCTCGGATCTCTCGGGCGGGCAGATGCAGCGCGTCGCCATCGCCCGCGCCCTCGCGATGGAACCGAAGGTGCTCCTGTTGGACGAGCCCACGTCCGCCCTCGACCCCGAGAGCATCCGAGGCGTCCTCACCCTCCTCGAGGAGCTCGCGGCGACGGGCATGACGATGGTGATCGTGACGCACGAGATGGGCTTCGCGCGCCAGGTGGCGGACCGCCTCCTCTTCCTCGAAGAGGGCCGCGTCGTCGAAGAAGGCACCCCCGACCAGATCTTCGACCACCCCACCGAGGAGCGGACACGCCGCTTCCTCGAGCAGATCCTCTGATCCGGCCCCCTCCCCCGCTGGGGGAGGGTTGGGGAGAGGGCAGAGCGGGAACCGCGAGACCATCGACGCTGGTCCTATACGAGAGGCGCACTCCCCCACGCTCCCCCTAGAGGGAGGAGGGTCAGAGGTCGCGCCATCACAGGCCGCTACGGCGAAGGCGTCCCAGTCTCGGTCGGGGTCTCGGTCGGGGTCTCGATCGGGATGAGGTGGGCAGCGCAGCCCTCGGTCGGCGCGAGGGAGCCATCGGGGCAGGTTGCGCCCGTCCACACGACGCCCTCGATCTGCGTGTACGCCTCCTCGGAGGTGTCGTCGCCGATGAGCGCGCCGCTGAGGTCGGTGCCGGTGAGGTTGGCGTTGCGCAGGTCCGCGCCGCGGAGGTCCACGGAGCGCAGGTTCGCGCCGGTCAGGTTCGCGTCCGCCAGCACGGCACCTCGGAGGTCCGCGTCGAAGAGCGAGGCGTTCGAGGCGTCGATCGCGCTGAGGTCCGCGAGGCGCAGGTCGGCCTGGTTCAGGCGCGTGTCCACGAGCAGGGCGCGACGGAGGTTTGCGTTGCTCAGCTCGGCGCTGTTCAGGATCGCGGACGTGAGACGTGCGCCCTCCAGCGACGCGGTCGTCAGGCGCGCCCCGGCCAGGTTCGCTCCGAAGAGTTCCGCGCTGACGAGGTCGGCCTCGGAGAGGTCGCCCGTGTTCATGCGGATGAGCGGGTCATTGCCGTTCACCAGGCCCAGCTCGTACAGGAACGTCACGACGAAGCGCTTGCGCGGGCCGTCCATCCCGGCGAGCGCGGTCAGCGTCTGAGCGCGGGCGACCTCGCGCATCACGGTGGCTCCGCGCTCGTCGACGACGGTGCTGCTCAGCAGCTCCCGGTCGAGGGCCAGCGAGGCCATCTGGTTCAGGTACTCCTGCAGCCGCTGCTCCTGTGCGTCCTCCAGCGCCTGCGCACGCGCGGAGGCGTTCACCGCCTGGGAGACGAGCTGACCACCAGCGATAAGGACGAACGGGAGGACGATGATCTGGATGTAGTCCAGCAACGACTTCTCGTGGAAGCCGGTCCAGCGCCCGAAGCGCCGCATCCGGGACGGCCAACCGCTCCAGATCCACGCGACGTACCGCGAGGGACCCGCCGTCTTGAGCTGCGTCACGAGGACGCCCCCGCCCCGACGTCGCACTGCCACTCGTCGCGTGGGTCGCCGGCCAGGCGCGCGGTCGGGTTGCTCGCGTAGTAGCCGGGCTCCTCGTAGAAGCCCCAGCCTTCCATGACGCCCTCGATCTCCTGCGCGGCGCGCGCCAGCTCCTCGCGCGCGATCGCGACGAACTCCGGGTCGAGCGGTCCGAGGGTCGGCGTCACGCCCGCATCCTCGGCGTCCTGGGACGCTTCGTCGAGGACCGCGGCGGGCGAGGCAAGCGCAGGCCGGTCCACCTCGGCGGCGCGGACGAGGCCACGATCCAGGGCGCAGCCGATGATGCCCTCCACCACGTCCCACGCGGGGATACGCGGTCGGGCGAACGAGTTCTCGAGGGCGGCCTCCACGTCCGGCAGCCACGCATAGCGCGACACGAGCTCGCGGTCGTTGAACAGCGACTCGCGCGCGGGCGGCACGCCGAGGAGGGCGCTGGTCTTCATGATGTCGTGCGAGGTCGCCCAGGTGATGAAGGCGTAGGCCGCCTCCGGCTGTTCAGCGTCCTCCGGGATCGCGAGGAGCCAGTTGCCGGTGATGGTGCTCGAACGCCGTCCGGGCGGGAACGCCGCCACGCGGAGCTGGTCCGAGACGCTGGACGTGAGGATCTGCTGTGCGTCGGCCGCCCAGCCGATGGCCGCCGCCGCGGTGCCGTCCAGCATCCGCGCCTGCGGGACGTATCGCTCGTCCGCGTAGTCCTCGAACGGCACGCCGAGGCGCGTCGCCTCGTCGAGGTACTCCGCGAGCGCATCGGCGGCGATGGAGGAGCGTAGCGGCGTGGGGTGCCACGAGCGGTCGAAGATGTCGCCGCCACGGGACGCGAGCCAGGAGAGGAACACGTGCGGGTTGGTGGAGGGCGCCAGGCCTGCCGCGCCGATGTAGCCGGGGTCCGGGTTGTCCAGGTTCGTCCGCAGTTCGTCCATCGTCTCGGGCTGGCCGATGATGTCCTGCCGGTACCAGAGCATCATCACGTTGCCGACCAGCGGCAGCGCGTACGTCTCGGCGCCGCGCTCGACGCCCTCCTGGTCCGGGGGGAGCGGGCCGAAGGTGGGCGGCCACACGCCGAGGGAGCGTGAGCGTTCCACGATGTCCGGGTCGGTCTCGTGCCCGAACGGCGCAAGCGGTGCGAGGCGCGAGTGCGTGGCGAGGTACGGCATCCACGGGTCGTCCACGATGATCACGTCGTACTCGCCCAGCTCCTGCTCCGCATTCGAGATCACGGAGTCGCGGTAGGTGACGTAGTCCTGCGCGACCATGCGCTCGCCGGTCTCGCGGTCCAGGATGCCCAGCTCCACCGTGTTCCCGGTGATGTGCTCCCACTCCGGGATGATGCGGAACAACGCCGTGGTCTCCGGGCCCTCGAACGCCGCGATGCGGATCGTGACCGGCTGGGTGACGGCGGGCGGGAGCTCCGGCTCGTCCGAACCACACGCGACGAGGCTGGCGGCGGCCAGTAGCCACGCCAATACGCACAGCGATCGCAGGGAGCGGAATCCGGCGCCCACAATGACCCCATCAAACGAGCACCCAGGACGCGCATCGTAGTGGTAGCCAGCATTACGCGTGGATCAGAGTTTTCCCGCGCTGTACCCGCGCGCCGGTAGCATCACCCGATGGCAGCCACATCGCCCCGAGTCGTCGTCACCGCCGCCCCCGGCTTCGAGGGCATCGCCACGCTCTCGGCGCGCAGCCTCCGGCTCGAGGTGGCTGCGCACGGCGTCAAGGGCATCGCGCTCCACCTCGACGAGCGGGGCTGGTCGCTGCGCGAGTCATCGGACGGCGGCACCACCACCGTCCGCGCGGACTTCCTCGAAGGGCGCATGGCCGCCCGCATCCGCGACGCCCACCGAGGGGAGGCACGCCTCGCGACGGCCCTCGGGCTGAAGAAGCTCCCCACCACCCCACTGGTCCTCGACGCCACGGCCGGCCTCGGGCGGGACTCTGTGCTCGCCGCCGCGCTCGGCTGCGAGGTCATCGCCTGCGAGCGGTCGCCCATCGTCGCGCTGCTGCTCCGGGACGCCCTCGTGCGGGCCGACGGCGGAGGCCTCCGCGACCTCGCCGGCCGCATCGAGGTCCGCGACGCCGACGCCCGCGAGGTCCTCGCCGCGCTCGAGGAGTCCCCGGACGTCGTCCTCGTCGACCCGATGTTCCCGGAACGCCCCGGCGCGGCGAAGCCGCAGAAGGAGATGCAGCTCCTCCAGCGCCTCCTCGGCCCCGACACCCCCGAGGACACCGCCGCGCTCCTCGACGCCGCGCTCCAGCACGCCACGCGCCGCGTCGTCGTGAAGCGTCCGCCCCACGCCCCGCCCGTTGGCGACCGGAAGCCCTCCTTCACTGTCGAGGGCAAGGCGGTGAGGTACGACGTGTACGTCACAGGCGGCATGGGATGAGGACGGCGATGGGGCAGCCGGAGTGGGGAGTCCCCGGCCGTCTGCTGGCTCCTACCCGACCTTCCGATTCGCGATCGGTTGGTACTTGAGGATCAGCCTCTTCTCGGTCTCAACATCGTCGGCGGTGACCACATCAACCCAGTGGGTAGGACCCCACAGGTTGATATTGGGGTTCTCGCCGTTCAGGTACCGCAGCAGCTCGGCGCGGATGTCTCCACGGCGGATGTAGACCCACTGCCCGCTCTTGAAGAGACCGTACACGCCAATCTGGCCTGGCGTGACGCTCAGAACATCCGCTCGCGTGAACGCGCGCGGCGTCTGCTTAGGGAAGTCGATGACCATTCTGTTGTCGCACTTTCGCAAGCCTGAATGGCTTGTGGTAGTGGACGGCGACGTATGGAGATGCATACAGTGACGCGCGTCCGGGTTGTTGTCATTTTGTGTCGCTACGACATGAGGACTCCTTCCCGGTCGAACCGGAGCCGCACTCTTGGGTCAGGGGACAATCTGACTCCCGAGAGGGCGGCTTTCCCGTGTTCCGAACACGCTAGTCGAACGAAACGTGTCTTGGGAAGTGTCGGCATTAGATTCTGGCGCGGCTATCGGCGACCCTGACGCCTCCTGATAGCTTCGCTGAGTGAATCGCTAGCGCGTACCAGCTTTTGCTCGACGTATCTCCCATGTGGACCACAATGTCGTGATGGCAACGGAGCGTTCAGCCTGACGCCGTAGATCCATCGATCCAGGCATGCCAATAGAAGAGCCAGCTGCCCTACCGCTCGATGAGCAACAGCCCGTCGATGGCGTCCCGCAGGGCGGCGAGGGCGCGGCCGCGGTGGGAGATGGCGTTCTTCTCCTCGGCCGTCAGCTCGGCGGCGGTCTTGCCGGGCTCGACCTCGAACACCGGGTCGTAGCCGTGGCCGTTCGTCCCGCGGGGGGCGAGGGCGATCGAGCCCTCGACGACGCCCTCGCGGATGATCGGGCGGTTGCCGGGGATCGCGAGGGCGAGGACGGCGCGGAAGCGTGCGGTGCGGCGGCCGGCGGGGACGCCCTCCAGCTTGCGGAGCAGGAGGCGGTAGCGGTCCTCATCACTTTGGCAGGAGACGCCACCGAACCGCGCGGACAGCGGGCCCGGCGCGCCGTCGAGGGCGTCGACCTCGATGCCGGAGTCATCGGCGAGCGTGGGGATGCCGCTGACGCGGGCAACAGCAGTGGCCTTGTTCACGGCGTTCTCCGCGTAGGAGCGGCCGGTCTCCACGATGGGCGGGATCTGCAAGCCCATGTCTGCCGGGACCAGGATCTCGTACTGGTCACCGAGGATCGCGCGGATCTCAGCGGCCTTCCCGGGATTGCCCGTAGCGAGCATGATGCGCGGCTTCGTCTGGCTCTCAACCAGGGCACGGGGGGTGCTGGTCGTCAGGGTAGTCACAACGATCCCATCAACTGCGCGACCTCGCCCAGCAGGATCGACAGGACCGCTAGTCCGGCCGTCCCTCGGCGTAGGCCGCCTCGTAGCGCGCGACCGCCTCGGCGGATCCGGCGATGAACGGACCGCGCTGGTGCGGTGCTGTGATCGGCACGTCGAGCACCGAACCCGCGCCGTCCGAGGCGCCACCGCCCGCCGTCTCCATCACGAAGCCGATCGGGCCAACCTCGTAGAGCATCCGCAGCTTGCCCTGCGGGGAGCTCGAGTCCTCCGGGTACATGAAGACGCCGCCGGCCAGCAGCACGCGGAGGATGTCCTCCACCATCGAGCCGCTGTAACGCCCGCGCAGGCCGTCCGAGGCAGCCTGCACCGCCTGCTGCACGTGGGCTGGCCAGCGGTCGTGGTAGGTCCAATTGATGCTGGTGTAAGCCGCCTCCGGCACGCTCAGCCGCTCCGCGGCGAGCAGCCACGCCCGCTCGTCCGGCTCGAAGGCGAACGAGGCGACCTCGCCACCCGCAGCGACGACGAGCATCGTCGGCAGGCCGTAGACCGTGAACGCAGAGGCGACCAGCAGCCGTCCGGTGACGGCCCCGCCTGTGAACGCGTCACCCAGGATCCCCTCGTAGATGCCGAGGATGGAGCCGACGGAGGAGTAGCCGATGTTGGATGAGCCATCGAGCGGGTCGAACGCGAGGGTATAGGGGCCGTCGCCGACCTCGACCACCTCGGCCTCCTCCTCGGAGATGATGCGCGCGACGGAGGGGAGGCGGAGCGCGTCGCAGAAGATGTCGTTCGCGCGCTCATCGAGCTTCGCGGTGGACTCGCCCTGCACGTTCGTGTCGCCGGTCTTCCCGAGCATCCCCGAGAGCGGAGCGACCGCGAGGGCGTCCCGCAGCGTCGCGCTCGCCTCGGCGAATCGTACGAGGATGGCGCACACGTCTGTGGAGACCCGCCCCGCCAGGAACCCGGCGAGGTCGGTGCGGCTGGCGGGACTCCCGGACGTCATCTACGCGTCATCCTCCGGCCGCTCGTGGGCCTCTCCAATACTACTCGCCTCACCCGCTTCCGTCGGCGGCGCCCCAGACGACGGTCAGGCCGAGAAGTCGCGCTCGCCTCGGTAGACCGCGGCGGCATCCGCCACGGACCAGCCGCCGTAGGTGATCGAGGCGATCGCCTGCGTCATGCGGACGGCCTCCGCCAGCGGCTTCTGATGGATGTTCCGGCCGGTCGCGCTCCCCGCAGCGCCACTGATGAAGATCTGGTCGTGCAGGGTCTGGAGGAAGGACTCCACGTCCGTGCCCTCGCCGCCCGCGGTGATCAGCGCCGTCCGGCCGGCGGCCTGCACGGCCTCGCGGAACGCCTCCGCGACCGAGGAGCCGTCGTCCGTCTTCGGGTAGTTCACCTTGCAGAAGTCCGCGCCGAGGGCCGCCGCGAGGCCGGCGCAGCCGGCCACCAGGTGCGGGTCCTTCTCGTTCGGGACGGCGCGCCCGCGCGGGTACACCCAGAGGACGGAGATCATCCCTCGGCGGTGCGCCTCGTAGCAGACCTGCGCGGCCTCGGCCATCTGCTCCGACTCGAACTCGCTGCCGGGGTACACGGTGTACCCCACGCCCACGATGTTCAGACCGGCGTCGCGGAGCGACTCGACCTGGTCGAGGTTCACCCACGCCTGGCTGCGCGGGTCGCCGAAGTCGCCCTTGATCAGGTGCGTCTTGCTGTTCACCTTCACGAGGTACGGCACGTCCGAGTAGTGCGGACCATAGCGAGCGATCAGCCCGAGCTGGCTCGCGAAACACCCGATCACGCCCTGCTGCGCGATGCGGAACAGGTGTTCCGGATCGGCGTCCTCCGGTGCGATCGGGCCCAGCTTCGTGGAGCCGTAGAAGTCGTCGTTGAGGTGCTCGGCCTTCTGGTCGCCCGCGAACAGCGCGAGGCGTCCCGTGTCCTTCGTGACCAGCCGGTAGTTCTCCTCGTACGTCTTCGCCAGGTGGGCGGGTACGTCCGCGGGAATGTGCACGGCGATCGGGGTGCTCGTCGACATCGCATTGCTCCAGGGGCTACCGAGCCGAACGAGGGGCGCGAGGCCTCCTGTCCCGGCGAAACGGGTCGAATTTCAGGCCGCCATCATAAGACAGAGGACGGGCGACTTCGTAGCGGACTCGTAACCAGAAGGTGTCCCCGAGGTGCGGACGCCTACCGTTCCGACCAGCGCTCCGCGTCACCCGCGGACCCAGAGGCGCCTTCGTCCCCTCGGACGGTCCGAGGTGCGAACGTCCCCTGCGCCCGGAGCAGGCTCGCCACGTTCCGCGCCTTGCGTCGCGTGCCCTCGAACGCCGCGCCGGCGAAGAGATCGGCCGGGGGTAGCAGCCGCTGCCCCGCGAGGTGGAACCCCAGCGCGACCACCGAGGGCATCCCCGGGCTCACGTCATCCTCGACGCTCGCGGGTAGGAGCGACGTCAGCGCGCCGTCCGCCCCCACCACGATCTGCGGCGTCGCGAACGCGGCGAGGAGTTCCTCGAGGAGCGGGGCGTCTCCGCCCGTCCTCACGATGGCGACCGGAGCGTCGTCCCTCGCGCCCGGGATCACCTCGGCGCGCCGGGAGGACGAGGCCACAGCGGTCACGCCGCCCTCCGCGCTCACGATGCTGCGGAGCAGGTAGCGGTCACTCTCGGCGAGAACCGCGAGGAGATCGTGCAGTTCCGCGGGCGCGGCGAACATGCGCTTCCGCGGCTCGTCCAGGTCGTGGACTTCGAAGATGAACCCGCGCCGGAGCGAGGGCGACTCGACCAGCCGCGCCGTCGTGAACGGGTCGGCGAACGCCCTCGCCAGCGGGAGGTTCAGTACCCCGAGCGACACGCCCGAGGCCAGCAGCACCACCACCGGGCCGCTGGGCCGCTCAGTGAGCACGACCTCGGCGACCGAGATCCCCGTCCCGCGAAGGCTCCCCGTGAACGCATCGACGGGCAACCCGTCCCCGAGCCCGGTTCCGCCGAGCGCCCTCGCAGCGTCCGTTCCTGCCTCGAGGGCGTCCCACGCCGCGCGATGCGCCCCGGCGTCGCCTTCGCCTGCCCCGTGCAGCAGCACCAGCGAGAGCATCCCCGCGTGCGCGACGGCGTACGAGTCGCTGACCACGTCCCCCGCGAGGGCGACCCGGGCCGCCTCGGACACGGCAGCAGAGACCTCGGGCGTGCCGGAGGCAGCACCACCGATCGGCGCGTGGACGACAGTCAGGGTCTGTGGCATGCGGGCGATGCTATCGAGGCGACCCGAGGCAGGCAACGAATGGCGTCCCGCCTCCAGCGGTCGCTCCCCCTCCCTCCGACCTCTGACCCCTCGCCCGCGAAGCGGGAGAGGGCGGGGGTGAGGGTCCGCTCCGCCTCAGCTCCGAGACGCCTCGTGAGTGCCTACCGCAGCCCCAGCGCGTGGTCGCCAGCGGCCCCCAGCAGATGCTCCCGCGCGGCCGCCGCCACGTAGAGCGACCCCACGACGAGCACGGCGCCGCCCGCGCCGACCAGCTCCGACGCGCGGTCGATGCCATCCGCTACCGAGGTCGCGCGTTGCGCGATGGCGCCGGTGGCGTTCACGGCGCGGACGACATCACCCACCTGTGCGCTCCTCGCGGAGCCGACGGGGACGACGATGACGTCGTCGCCCTCGGCGAAGAGCGCCTGCGCGAGCTGGTCGACGGCCTTGTCCGAGAGCACGCCGAGGACCCACACGCGCCGGCGCGGGACCGGGAGGGCGCGGATGCCCTCCATGAAGCGGCGTGCCGCGAGGGGGGTGTGCAGCCCGTCGATGATCACCAGCGGCTTCCGCTGGAGCACCTCGAAGCGGCCGGGCATCCGGAAGCGGCGGAGGCCATTGCGGACCGCGTCCTCGGGCAATTCCTCGCCACGCTCCGCCTGCCATGCCAGCTCCGAGGCACGGAGCGCGGCCACGAGGTTCTCGACCTGGTACGGCCCCACGAGAGCGGTCTCCAGGTTGCGGTAGGTGCGGACGGGTGTGCGTACATCGAGCCTCTGGCCGTCGAGGCCGGAGGAGACGACGCGGATCGCGCACTCCTCGGTGAGGGCGTGGAAGGTCGCGCCCACCTCGGCGGCGCGGGCCCGCACGACATCGATCGCGCTCTGGCGCATCGGCGGGACGACGACCTCGCACGGGCCGGTGATGATCCCGGCCTTCTCCTTCGCGATGGCCGGGATCGAGTCGCCGAGGATCTGGACGTGCTCCAGGTCGATCGGCGTGACGACCGCGACCAGCTTGCGGGCGAGCGCGTTCGTCGTGTCCAACCGCCCACCGAGGCCCACCTCCACCACCTGCCAGTCGCAGGCGGCGCGCTGGCCGGCCATCCATCCCATCACCGTGAGCATCTCGAAGTACGACCACCGCTCGGCGTCCGGATCGTCGAGCAGGGCGCGCGCGACCTCGGCGAACTCGCGGTAGCCGAGGGGGGCGCCGTCCACCTGGATACGCTCACGGGCGGAGTGCAGGTCGGGCGACGTGAGGAGCAGGGTGTGCGCGCCGGCCGCCTTGAGGATCGCCGCGGCCATCGAGGCCACCGAGCCCTTCCCCTTCGACCCCGCGACGTGGATCGTCGGGCGTGCGTCGGGTCGCCCGTGGGCGTCCAGCCAGCGCGTGATGTGCTCGAAGTCCCACTTCTTCGCCTGCAGCACGTCGCCCGTGCGCTCGAACCCCCCGTGGTCCAGCAGGTCGCGCATCACCGCGACGTAGTCGCGAATGGCAGCCTCGTCGAGGGCGCTCGGCCGCTCGGCCGGCGGGGTGGGGGCGTTTGTCATGGGGCGAGGAGTGTAGTCTCTACCGCTGCGAGCGAAACCTCCGCCCCCGACGTGCACCTGCAAGGCGAGCCTGTGGCACTCCCCTCCGCCCCTTTCGACGGCTGGCGCGACGCCAGCGAGACGCCGGACCACCCCCTGAGCGCCCTCGACGGCGCCGAGGTGGGACAGGGCGTCCGCCTGCGCGTGCAGATCGGCTCCCGCATCCGCGAGGACGCGACCCCGTTCCGCGCCTTCCTCGACTCAGACGACCTCGGCGAGACGCTCGCGCCGGTCTTCGGCGGCCTCCACCACGCCGGCGCCGCGCCCGCCCAGAACTGGCTCGCCGTCACCGAGTTCGCCGGCACGGTCCCCGTCACCGGCGGCGAGGTCGAGGTGCCCGAGGGCATCGACATCCGTTCGGTGGAAGCCCTCGCCGACCTCGTGCCTCCCGGCGGTCACCTGCTGATGGAGTACGGCTCCACGCACCGCCGCATCACGGCCCGTGCCCTGCTGCAGGACGTGCCCCCGGTCGCGACGCCACTCGGCGGGATGATGTTCGCCACCGGTTGCGGCGTCGCCTTCACCGACCTCCGCACCACCACGGCCGACGGCACACGCCTGCTCCAGGGCTACCGCCCCCTCGACACCGCCCACGAGGCGCACCGCGCCCCCGAGATGCTCGCCCAGCTCGAGTGGTTCATGGACCACTCCGCCGAGCTGGACTGGGACCTCCAGCTCAAGTGCCGCCCCCTCGCCGAGGCGGCGATCACCGTGCTCCGCTCTCGCCTCGGCGTCCTCGCCGCGGCGTTCGACGTGAACTGAGGGGCGGAGGGGCCCTCACCCCCGGCCCCTCTCCCGGAACCGGGAGAGGGGAAGCAGAGTCGGAGTCGGAAGGGGAAGCAGACGCCGGACGCCGGGCTCCGGATCCGGAATCCGGCCCCCTCTCCCGGAACCGGGAGAGGGTTGGGGTGAGGGCCCTCCGGCCCGTCCGCCGAACCCAGAGGCCGACCGCAAGCGATGATCCCGCTACGATCACTCCTACCCACCCCACCCCCCACACAAGCAAACCAACGCGGCACCCACGCTGACCGAATCCCGGCTAGTCGGAGGCGAGATGGCTGACGGGCGACCTCGAGTCGTGGTGACTGGCATGGGCGTGATCGCCCCGCTGGGCATTGGGCTGGACGAGTTCTGGAAGAACGCGGCGGAGGGGCGCTCCGGCGTGGGGCGCATGACCCTCGCGGACCCCACGGACTACCCCTGCCAGGTCGCGGGCGAGTGCCTGGACTTCGACTACACGCAGTACATGGACCGCAAGGACGGGCGACGCATGGCGCGCTTCAGCCAGATGGCCGTCGCCGCCTCGAAGATGGCGCTCGACCATGCCGGCATCGAGCTGGACGCCCTGTCCGAGGCCGACCGCGAGCGCGTTGGCGTGGTCATGGGCAACGGCGGCGGAGGGCTCCCGAACGACCTGGAGGCCGTGCGCACGATGGACGAGCGCGGCGGCATGAAGGTCGATCCCTTTTATGTCTCGAAGCGCCTCTCGAACATGGCGGGCGGCAATGTCGCCATCCAGTTCGGGCTGCTCGGTTACAACACCACCGTGACCACCGCCTGCGCCGCCGGAACCCAGGCGATCGGCGACGCCGTCGAGGTCCTCCGTCGCGGCGCCGCGGACATGATGCTCGCCGGCGGCACCGAGGCCGGGATCTGCGAGCTGGGGCTCGCCGGATTCGCCTCCATGCGCGCCCTCACCTCCGGCTTCAACGACGCGCCCGAGCGCGCCTCTCGCCCCTTCGACCGCGACCGCGACGGCTTCGCCCCCGGCGAGGGCTCCGGGATGCTCGTCCTCGAGACGCTGGAGCACGCCCGCGCCCGCGGCGCGGAGCCCCTCGCGGAGGTCACGGGGTACGGCGTCACCGCCGACGCCTCGCACCTCGTCGCGCCGTCCGCGAACGGCGCCGGCGCGGCGCGGGCCATGCGCCTCGCGATGCAGGACGCCGGCGTGAACCCGGAGGATGTCGACGCCGTCTCGGCGCACGCCACCTCCACCGACGTTGGCGACCGCGCGGAGACCGAGGCGATCAGTAGCGTCTTCGGTGAGCACGCGAAGAGCCTGCACATCTCCGCGATGAAGTCGCAGATCGGCCACCTCCTCGGTGGCGCGGGCGGCGTCGAGACCGTCGCCGTCGTGCAGTCGCTCCGCACGGGCGTCGTCACCCCCACGCTCAACCTCGACAACCCGGGCGAGGGGTGCGACCTGGACTATGTCCCCCACACCTCCCGCGAGGTGAACCCGAAGGTGATCCTGAAGGACTCCTTCGGCTTCGGCGGTCAGAACGCCGTCCTCGTCCTCCAGCGCTTCGAGGGCTAACCACCCGACCCGGCACGCCCTCCCCGTCCGGCCTCCGGGCTCCTTCCCCTCTACGGGGGGAGGGTGGGGGACTGCATCGCTCCTGCAGTACAGCGCCGAGGGGCGGACCCTCACCCCAACCCTCTCCCGCCGAGCCGGGAGAGGGGGCCGGAGGCCAAGGTCGGAGCCAGATCCAACCAGAGGTCTCAGCGGCCCCCCTCTACCCAATCTCTACGCTGACCTACTCAATCCTCGTACTTACGTCGCTGTATCCAAGGGCGCGCCACTCATAACGTTTCCGTGTCATCGCACGTTGTTAGATGCGTGCCCGAACTCCCCCGCCGCAGAGAGACGTGGACGCTGTGCTGAGATTCCAACGAGGCACATATCGAGATCCGATCTGGACCTCGTCTCCCGCCCCTCGCCCGGCTCCCACCACGCCCCGCCCCCCATCGCCTGACGCAGATGACCGAGTCCTCGGCTCCCGATCGAGGCAGGCGCTCTTCGCGGAGGGTGTGCTGGCCGCCGCATCCGACGCCGCCATCCCCTTCCTGCCGGTCTACCTCGTCGCCCTCGGTGCGACGGCCACACAGGTGGGACTGCTCTCCGCGGGCACCGCGCTCGCCGGGCTGCTCGCGCTGTTCCCCGCGGCGTGGATCGCGCGCCGCGTACGGTCGAGGAAGCGCGTGGTGCTCCTCGGCGGGTGGAGCGCGGCGCGGCTGGCGCTCATCCCGATCGCGCTCATCCCCTTCGTCGGCTCCGTGGAGTTCGCCGTCGCCGCGCTGATCGTGCTCGGCGGGCTACGCGTCCTCGCGGGGTCGCTGGCGCATCCCTCGTGGATGGCGCTGTTCGCGGACGTGGTCCCGGAGCGCCTGACGGGGGTGTTCAACGCGCGGCGCTCGCTCGCCGCCAGCCTCACGGGCATGGCCGTCGTCCCCTGCGCGGGGTGGGTCATCGCCCAGTTCGGAGGCCTCGAGGGCTACCAGTGGCTGTTCCTGGGCGGCGCAGCCATTGGAGCTCTCGGGGCCTACACCGTCTCGCGGGTGCAGGAGCCGGTGTGCCACGCCCCACGGCCGAGGAAGACCGCGTACCGCAAAGCGCTGAGCGACCGGCGCTTCCGCCGCTACCTCCTCGCGATGGTGGTGCTGCACGGCTTCTCCACCATCTCCGGCCCGTTCGTCATCGTGCACATGGTCCGCACGCTGGGCGCCTCCACCACGGAGGTCGGCTTCATGGCGACGGGCGAGGCGATCGCCGCCGTGGCCGGCCAGCTCGCGGTGAGCATGCTGGTGCTGCGCCTGAACTCACGGCAGTTGTTCGTCCTCGCGATCGCCGGCATCGCCGCCGCGCCGGTGGCGTGGGTCCTGATCACGGAGCCGTGGCAGGCGGTGTTCCCGGTACTCATCGGCGGGACCGCCTGGGCGGTCTGCCACCTGGCGGTGTTCAACCTCCTGCTGGAGTACGCGCCGAAGGACGACCTGCCCGAGTACGTCGCAGGACAGCAGCTCGCGATGCTCAGCGTCGGGTTCGCCGGGCCGCTCCTCGGCAGCGTCCTCGTCGCATGGTGGGGCATCGTCCCGCTGTTCCTGTTCGCGGCGGTCGGGCGCCTGCTGGCCATCCCGATCCTCGTCGCGCCCGTACCCCAATCAGTGACCCACACGATCGCGCGCTACCGCCTCCGGGCGCGGTACCAGCGCGCCCTTGCCCTCGGCAGAGAGCCGTAGGGATCCACGGGTCGGGAGCCCTCACGAAGTCCACTCCCGGGGTCGAAGGTGTGTACGGCGGGCGCGTAGCGGCGCCCGCCGTACACTCGAATGACGTGAAATACCATTTGGTCACCCTCGGCTGTGCGAAGAATACGGTGGACTCGATGCGCCTGGAGCAGGCGCTTCGGTCCGGCCGCCACGTCCCCGTGCGCGAAGCCGGCGAGGCGGATCTGCTGCTGGTGAACACCTGCGGCTTTATCGACGCCGCCAAGGACGAGTCGATCGAGGTCGTCCGAGGGCTCGACGAGTCCCGCCGCGAGGGCCAGCAGCTCTACGTGGTCGGCTGCCTCACCCAGATTGCCGGCGACACCGTGAAGCAGGCCGTGCCCGGCGTGGACCAGATCTTCGGCGCCGAGCAATGGGACGCGATCGCGGCCTCCGTCGGCGCGGCGTCCTCTACCTTCGATATCCCCGACGGAGGCCTCCCGCTGCTCGGGCAGCCGAGCGCGTACCTGAAGATCTCGGACGGTTGTGACCGTCCCTGCACCTTCTGCATCATCCCCACCATCAAGGGTCGGATGCACTCGGGCGCATCGAGGCAGCTCATCGCGGAGGCCCGCATGTTCGCCGCGGCCGGCGCGAAGGAGCTGGTGCTGGTCGCGCAGGACTCCACCGCCTACGGCGAGGACGAAGGCGACCGCGACGGCCTCGCGAAGCTCCTCGAGGAACTGTCGGAGGCCGTGCCGCAGGTGCCGTGGATCCGGCTGATGTACGCCTACCCGGGGCGCGTGACGCCTCGGCTGGCGGAGGCGATGGCCGGGCTGCCGAACGTGGTGCCCTACCTCGACATGCCACTGCAGCACGGCTCGGACTCCATGCTCCAGCGGATGAAGCGCCCGCGCCTCTCCAAGTCCCACGAGAGCATCGAGGTCGTCCGTAAGGCGATCCCGGACGTCGTGCTGCGCACGACCTTCATCGTTGGCTTCCCCGGCGAGACCGAGGACGAGTTCGACGAGCTCCTCGACTTCGTGGAGGAGCAGGAGTTCGACCACGTGGGCGCGTTCACCTACAGCCCGCAGGCCAGCACCCCCGCCGCGACGATGCCAGACCAGGTCCCGGACGAGGTCATGGAGGAGCGCTACGGCGCCCTGATGGAGCTCGCCCAGTCGATCTCGCACGACAAGAACCGCGCGATGGTCGGGCGCGAGGTCGACATCCTCGTGGAGTCCGAGGAGCCGACCGAGTCGGCGAGTGGCGAACTGGTCGTGGTCGGCCGGACCTACCGCGACGCGCCGGAGGTGGACGGCCTCGCGTTCCTCAAGGGGACGTACCCGGCCGGGTCGCTCGTCCGCGCGCGAGTCGACGGCGCCCTGCCGTACGACCTCCTCTGCTCACCGCTGCCGTAGTTACTCCTCGGAGCACCCGGAACGCGGAAGCGGAGCCCGGTGGGCTCCGCTTCAGAGGGATGACTACTCGGCGAGGACTACGAGAGCTTGTCCTTCACGTCCTCCAGCTTGTCCTTGGCCGCGCCCTTCACCTGGTCGGCCTTGCCTTCGGCTTGCTGGGCCTGGCCCTTCGCCTTCATCTCCTCGTTGTCGGTCATGTCTCCGACCTTCTCGCGCACCTGGCCGGCGGCTTCCTTCGCCTTGCCCTCGACCTTGTCGCGCATGCCGTCGCCTTCACTCATCGCAGTGCCTCCTGTCGGTGGTGGTGTGCTGCAACAAGGGTCGAGCGACGCCGGATCGGATCGCATCAACACACCTCCGGAGGCGGTCAAGGGTGCATCGCAGCGCCGAGGACCTCAGACCTTCCCTCGCCACGCTCTCACCTCGACCGGGACGACCGAGGATCGCGGAGGACGATCCGGGCGATCCTCGAGAACGCGCGATCCGACGATGGATTGCGAGGAAGATCGCGATATTGTGAGATTGGAGGTACCGTACGCGGCGTGAACATTCATAATTTACGTGAATTTAACGCGCTTGTGCGCACTTTCACTTGCGAAAGTCGTCACAATCACCGAAACTCTGTACATCGGACGACGGACGGAACAGGGAACGGCCCTGGTTCGGATCAGGAACCGACAGGTACAGGAGACCCACTATGGCAGCGGTCATCAACGTTCAACGGTTCTACAGCGAGATCATCACCCGCGGCCGGCGCAACGCCCCCACCTACAACGAGGTGCGGCGCGACGCTGCTGCGCTGGAGGAGCGTGTCGCGGACGCGCACCTGCTTCGCTTCTAAACCAGACCCGATAGCGGGAGGTGGTTCCCCCTCCTCCACCTTCCGTACGGTTCCAAACACGCCCCGTCCCCGCGGGGCGTGTTTCTTTATGTCCGGATGGCCGAGGCTCACCCCATTCCGAGCGCGCGTCGAAGCGCGAGGCGCTACTCCTCCAGCCGCACCACGAGGCAGACGCCCTCCTGCAGCACCGTCGAGGTATGACCTCGCCCGGTGGTGTCCTCCGCCTGGAGGATGTCGCCCGGCTCCATCACGATCGATGAACCGTCCCCGAGTCCGATCTCCACGCGCGCGGTGAGGTACACCATGTACTGCCGCCGCGGAGCCGGGTGGAACTCGAGGAACCCCTCGCGGCGCAGCGCGATCTCGGCGCCCACCGCGGGCACGAGCGGCGTCCTGGTCCCGTTCGGCCCGCCGAAGGGGAACTCGCTCTGGTCCATCGGCTCGACATGCGACTCCCCATCGTCTCCGGTGTAGATCCGCACGAGCTTCATCGCAGCCTCCTCGACCAACGCGCCGTCTCCGGACGGGCGCAGCATACGCGCGCCCGTCGAGGGCACTCGTACCGGTCGAGGTCAGACTAGGAGAAGCGGGTGAAGGGAGCCGCGGCGGTGGAGCGGATGCGGCTGTGCGCCGGACGCATGCGACGGCGGGCCGCGGCGGCGCTGCCGACCTCGCTCTTGTAGCGCTCGGAGTACGTGCCGATCTCCTGCGGGCCCACCACGCCGAGGACGCGCCCGACCACGGCGCAGACGGCGAAGCCGATCGCGAGACCGATGAACAGTGCGTAGAAGGTGGGGAAGAGGAAGGTCCGCTCATCCGCGACGCCGGTCATGCGGGCAAGCGCCGCCAGGGGCAGCAGTCCCAGCGCGGTCATGGCGGCGTATCCCAGCAGGATCACAGTGGTTCTCGCTGTGGGTCCGCCAGTGGCGGCCCGTACTTCCCGAGGCGATTCGATCACAGATTAGCATCGCGCATCTCGCGCCGGAGCCCGCGATCCTCCCGATGTTCTGACGTGTACACCGCGCCTCACACGACGCCCACATCGATCATCGACGCGCGGGTCTCGGTGGAACAGCCGCCGTCCTCCGGCCCACGATCGCCCTCAAGCGGTGCGTACTGGCTCAGCCGGCGCGCGCCTGGGTCGCCTCACTCGCAGAGCGACGTAGGATGGAGGGAGCGCCATCCGGGCGCACTGTTCGATGACGGATCAGGGATTGAGGGCGTGCATGACCGAATCGATGCTCGACACGGTGTTGTCGCAGTTCCACCAGGCCGCGGACCAATTGGGACTGTCGGACGACCACCGCGAGACGATGACCGCCTTCAAGACCGTGTTCCACACGCAGTTCCCAGTCGCGCGGGACGACGGCAGCTTCGACATCTTCGAGGGCTACCGCGTCCACCACAACGTCGCGCGAGGCCCGGCGAAGGGCGGCATCCGCTACGCACCCATGGTCAGCCTGGACGAGGTGAAGGCCCTCGCCATGCTGATGACGTGGAAGAGCGCCGTGGTGAACATCCCGTTCGGCGGCGCGAAGGGCGGCGTCATCGTCGACCCGGCGACGCTGAGCACGAACGAGCTCCGGAACCTCACGCGCCGGTTCACCACGGAGATGGTGCCGATCATCGGCCCGGACTCTGACATCCCGGCGCCGGACATGGGCACCAACGCGCAGGTGATGGCGTGGATCATGGACACCTACTCCATGGCCCGCGGCTACACCGTCCCCGGCGTCGTCACCGGCAAGCCGGTCTCCCTGGGCGGGTCCGCCGGGCGGCAGGACGCCACCGGCCGGGGCCTCAGCTACGTGCTGCAGGAGCACCTGCGCGACTCCGGCGGCGTGCAGGGCAAGCGCATCGCCGTGCAGGGGTTCGGCAACGTGGGATCGGTCGTCGCCAAGCTCCTCCAGCAGGAGGGCGCCCTGATCACCTACATCGCCGACAAGGACATCGCCCTCCACAACCCGGCGGGCGTGGACGCCGGCGCGGCCGCCGCCTACCTCGCGCAGGGGCACAGCCTCCCCCAGTGGTACGAGGACCAGCACCCCGCCTGCGACCCTGTCCCGCTCGACTCCGTCCTCATCGCCGACGTGGACGTCATCGTCCCCGCCGCCATCGAGCACGTGCTGACCGAGGAGAACGCGGGCCTCGTGAAGGCCCCGCTCGTCCTCGAGGGGGCGAACGGGCCGACGAGCCAGGGAGCCGACGCGATCTTCAAGGAGCGCGGGATCACCGTGATCCCGGACATCCTCGCGAATGCGGGCGGCGTCACCGTCTCCTACTTCGAGTGGGTGCAGGCCCGCCAGTACGTCCGCTGGACCGAGGAACGGGTGAACGAGGAGCTCCGCCGCCTGATCACCTCGGCGTACCAGACGATCTGCGCCCGCCAGCAGTCCTCGCGCGGCCAGGCGACGCTTCGCGACGCGGCGAGCTGGATCGGCATCGAGCGGGTGGTGGAAGCGACGGAACTGCGCGGCATCTTCCCGTAGCCCAGCAGAGCAGAAGAGCAGAAGAGACCCTCACCCCAGCCCTCTCCCGCTTCGCGGGCGAGGGGGTCAGAGTCAGAGACCCCACCAACGCGGGGGGTCGCACGCGCACGCTTCCGGCCCCCTCGCCCGCGAAGCGGGAGAGGGTTGGGGTGAGGGTCTCCTCCCCTGCCGCTACACCGGCCGGACGGGCTGCGCCTCCAGCGCGCCGGGGACGATGGCGTCGCCCGTCCCCACGATGCGGTTCTGCGCGTCCACGAACACCGCTCGAGGCTGCACGGCGCGCGCCTCCGCGTCCTCCAGGTGCTGGAAGGCCATGATGATCGCGAGGTCGCCCGGCCGGAAGTGGTGGGCGGCGGCACCGTTCGCGCAGATCACCCCCGAGCCTGCTTCGCCCTCGATCGTGTAGGTCTCCAGCCTCGCCCCGTTCGCGAGGTTCACGACCAGCACGTGCTCGTACGGCAGGATGTCCGCCGCGCGAAGCAGGTCACCGTCCACGGTGAGGCTGCCGACATACTCCAGGTTGGCTTCGGTAATCGTGGCGCGGTGGATCTTGCCGCGCAGCATCTGACGCAGGGCCATGTGCGGTTTGGATTCCTCGATGGGTCGGGTGCAGGAATGAAGAGCGCTACCCGCCGCTCCCACGGTATCGCAGACGCGGGCACGAGTCGTGATGATCGGATGTACGACTTCGTCGAGGCCGAGAGGTCGAGGCTGTTCGAGACGAGAGGGCGGAGCAGACCCTCACCCCAACCCTCTCCCGCTTCGCGGGCGAGGGGGTCAGATCGGTGGTTCGGGGCATCGGGACCTTCGATCCTGTGGAGCTCCGAGGCAGCCACCGCCCGATCCCCGGAGCATCTACCCAGACCGCCCGATCCAGTCGAGGTGCTCCTGATAGTGCCCGGCCGAGTTGCCCATGCACAGCCCGACCACCCGCGAGGTCCAGCGTTCGATCGGCAGGTCGTAGACCATGCGGACGAAGCGGTCGCGGGCGAGGAAGGTGCGGCGGCGTGCCTCGCTGAAGGTGAGGGCGGCGTCTTCCGCCATCCACCGCGCGTTGAGCTCGTCCACCGTCCCCCCGAGGTCCTCGGGTACCTCGCCCGTCGCAAGGAAAGCCTCGACCCGCGGGAACTGGATCTCCATCCACCGTCCGAGGTGGGCGTAGACCATCGTGGCGTCCCACGCGACGCCGTCCTCGCCACGGTGCAGGGCGCCCTCGGGCCGGGCGTCGAGAATGGCGGTGAGGCGCTCCCAGCCGGCGGACTCGTGAGCGAGCATCCCCGCGACCATGTAGCCGAAGTGCTGGTCGAAGTGACCCACCAGGTTCCACGCGACGTTGCTGATGAACCGTTCGTCGGTGCGGCCGACCTGGCGCGCGAGGGCGATGTACGTCTCCCGTGCCGCGGCCGCGCGGGCCCGCGCCACCTCGTGTGAGAGCGTGGCGTCCTCGACGGCCCAGGCGTCGTTCTGGGCGTTGGCGTCCTCGATCGGCGCGGGGCGCTCCGTCCGGTCGAGATAGGCGCGGAGGTGCGAGGCGGCGTACTCCTGCCAGTGGGCGTGGTGGCCGTACTCCTGCACCGCGGTGAAGGGATCCTCGGGACCGCGGATGCGGTAGCCGGGCTGCCAGTCGAGCGTCTCGACGTGGCGGCTCCAACGCGCCTCAGCGGCGGTCAGCACCTCGTCGAGTGACCGGGCGTCCGAGCGAGGCAAGACCGGTTCGTTGGTCATCGTGGGCTCCCGTGTCGAGTGTGACGTGACGCGTCGTTACTGGTGACTTGCGGTTTGATGGTGAGACGGTACCATCACCACTCGATCACCGGTAAACACCGAATTGGCAGTGACGACGTCCGCCCCACGGACAAGAGGAGCCGGAACGATGGAGGACCTCGACGTCGCGATCTTCGAGACGTTTCTGAACAGCCATGACATGGACGATCGTGAGTGGTTCGTCCCGGACTGGCCCGAGCTCTTCGACGAATGGGCCACCGGCCCCATGGCCGTCCGAGGCGCGCACGACTGCCCCGACGCCACCCGCAGGGAGGCCGGACGGTGCTTCCAGGCACTCGCCGAGGCGGAGCCCGCGACCGCCGAGGCGGTCATGGCCGCCCGCGATGTCCGCGACGGTTTCATGGCGATGATGCTCGACGGGGAGCCCCCGGGCGCCCTCGACGGGATGGTGCGAGGACTGTCCGTGCAGCTTGGCGTCGGCGTAGGCGGTGGCGTCACCGCTCGCCCCGCCGAGGGCGGCCCGCGTGGCGCGGCGGCCCTGGCGATGCTCGCCGCGCACCGGCTCGTCGTCAGCGGCGCGTGGCCGCGCCTCCGGCTCTGCAAGAACGAGGCGTGCCACTGGGCCTTCCTCGACCGCTCCCGCAACGGCTCGCGCGTCTGGTGCAGCATGGGCACCTGCGGCGCCCGCGCGAAAGCCCGCGCCTACCGCGAGCGACAGCGCGCCGGGTAGCCCTCGCGCCGCCCGACGGGCGCGAGCCCCGTCAGCCGCGGATGATGCGGCGGCGCATCGCCCAGATCCCCAACCAGAGCGAGGGGAGCAGGAAGGCCAACAGGAACCCGAGGTTTCCGAGCAGCCCCCATGACAGGTCGCCCTCGGTCAGTGCGCGTGAGAGGACGACCGCGTGGTACAGCGGGAACAGGTTCGAGGCGATGTCCGCCCACCGAGGCAGATCATCGGTCGGGAAGAACGCGCCGCTCAGCCAGAACATCGGCAGGACGTAGATGCTGAAGAAGTACGAGAGCTGGCTGATCGACCTCGCGATGCTCGTGAACGCGATCGAGACCCCCGCGATCAGGAGCCCGCAGAGCAGCGAGACCGGCAGCGTAAGGATCACGAGCGGCGACTTCACGAAGCCGAGCCACGGCGTCAGCATCAGCAGCATCACCAGCACGAGTCCGGTGTTCAGCGCCATCCGGGTCGCGGCCCACGCGATATCGCCCAGCACGATCTCCTCGGGCCGTACGGGGGTTGCCTGGATCGCGGCGTAGGTGCCGTGCTGGTCCATGCGGAAGTACGAGCCGAAGAGGGCCTCGAACATCGCGCCGAACATCGGGAACACCATCAGCATCCCCGGCGCCAGGAACTCCACGTAGTCCCGGTCCCCGCCCAGCTCCACGTACGCGCCGAGGCCTAACCCCAGCCCGAGGAGCGTGACGATCGGCTCGATCGTCGGGGCCAGGACCTCGGCCTTCCACAGCCGCAGAAAGACATCGCGGTCGCGCTGCCAGACGGCGATGAACCGTGGCCCCGGGATCGCGATCCCGAGCCACGGCACCACGCCACCCGAGCGCACTCGCTGCCCTCGCCCCGTCGAGGTCGCACGCGCCGCGCTCATTCGACGAGCCCGCGTCCGGTCAGCGTGAGGAAGACGTCCTCGAGGTTGGCGCGGCGGAAGATCACCCGGTACGGGTCGGAGGCCATCTCCTCCACGGTCCGGTAGTGCGCTTCATCCACGCCGTACGCGTAGACGACGTCCTCCACCTGCTCGATGCGCCCCGACTCCCCGAGCATCGGCGCGAGACGCTCGACCACGCGCGCGGTCTCCTCGGGCGGTAGGTGCAGCTCGAGGACCTCGCGGCCGGCGTGCTCGGCGATCAGGTCGCGCGGACGGCCCTCGGAGAGGGCCTTGCCGTTGTCCATGATGATCAGGCGGTCGCAGAGCTGCTCCGCCTCGTCCATGTAATGCGTGGTCAGCAGGATCGTCGTCCCCCGCTCGCGGAGGAGTCGCAGCTTCCGCCACACGAGGTGCCGCGCCTGCGGGTCGAGGCCCGTCGTGGGCTCGTCGAGGATGAGCAACCGCGGCTCGTTCACCAGCGCCCGCGCGATCACGAGCCGCCGCTTCATGCCGCCGGAGAGCGCGCTGATCGGCTCGTCTGCCTTCTCGTCGAGCTGCATCAGCGCGAGGCCTTCCTCGATGCGCTCCTTCGCGAGGTGGCGCGGCACGCCGAAGTAGCGCGCGTACACCTCCAGGTTGCGCCGCACCGTCAGATCCTCGTCCAGGTTGTCGTCCTGCGGCACCATCCCGATCAGCGACTTCACCGCGCGGTCATTCGTCCGCACGTCCAGCCCGCCCACCTCGAGCAGCCCGTCCGTCACATCCTGCACGCACGCGATCATCTTGATGGTCGAGGTCTTCCCGGCACCGTTCGGTCCGAGCAGCCCGAAGAACTCGCCCTCGGCGACCTCGAAGTCCAGTCCGGCCACGGCAAAGAAGTCCCCGTAGCGCCGGGTCAGCGCCTCGGCCCTGATGATCGCTGTCACGTGTGTCTCCTGGGCGATCAGGGTAGTGGAACCACGGTGGAGACTGAGCGGCAACTGTGCGGCGGAAGCGGAAGGGCCCTCACCCCCGGCCCCTCTCCCGGTTTCGGGAGAGGGTTGGGGTGAGGGCCCCTTCTGCCTCCGCCCCGCACAGCTCACGAGGAACAGACCGCCTGAAACCGAAGCACCCCCGAGGCCGCTACACCACTTCGACCGGCACGGACACCGCCTCGCCAACCGGCACCTCAGGCTCCTCGGACGGGGTGGGCCCGCCGTGCATCCCGCCGTCCGCCTGCACGTTGCGGAGCACGACGCCCACCACCACGGCGACCGCGAACAGGATCGCGGCGCCGAAGATGGCGACGGCCTGGATGCTCTCGATGAACGCCTCGCTCGCCACGTTGGTGAGCGCGGCACCCATGTCCGCGGGCAGCGCGACTGCCGCTCCCACCGCCGCGCCGAGGGTGTCCTGCGCCGCAGCACTGGCCTCTACCGGGATGCCGGCAGGGAGGTTGCCCTCCACCTGGCCGCGGTAGATCGCCGTGCCGATGCTGCCGAGGACGGCGATGCCGAGCGCGCCACCGAGTTCGGCGCCCGTCTCGGACATCGCGGAAGCGGCGCCGGCGCGCTCGGGCGGTGCGCTGCCGATCACGAAGGTGGTCAGCAGCGTGAACGCCGGGGCGACGCCGACCATCATCACGGTCTGCGCCGCGATGATGAGGGCCAGCGAGTCCGTGCCGATCCTCGTGAACAGCGCGAAGCCGGCCACGGAGAGCATCAGCCCCCCGCTCATCACGGCTGCCGGTGGGAAGCGCTTGATGATCGCGGGCGTCGCACCCATCGAGGCGACCATGAAGACGATCGTGGGCGGGATGGACCACGCGCCGGCCTCCAGCGGGGAGAGTCCCAGCACCAGCTGCAGGTACTGCGCGAGGAACAGCATGATGCCGAAGAACACGAGCCCACTGACCATGTACGCGCCCAGCGACGCACTGAACGCCGGGATCCTGAACAGGTCCAGGTCGATCATCGGATCGGCGAGGGTGAACTGGCGTCTCACGAACATCGCGCCCATCGCGAGGCCAACGACCACCGCGAGGACGGCCTCCGCCTCAACGCCGTGGGAGGCCAGCTGCTTCAGGCCGTAGACAACCGGCAGGATCGTGGCGAGCGAGAGCAGGCTGCTCCACGGGTCGATGCGGCCGGCGTTCGGGTCTTTGAACTCGGGCAGCAGGATCGGCCCCAGCACCAGCAACCCGGCCATCACCGGCACCGCGATGAGGAACACCGAGCCCCACCAGAAGTGCTCGAGGAGGACGCCGCCGACCAGCGGCCCGATCGCCCCGCCGAGGGCGAACGAAGACATCCACACGCCGATCGCCCTCGTACGCTGGCCGGGGTCGAGGAACATGTTGCTGATGAGCGACAGCGTGGACGGCGCGAGGGTCGCGCCCGCGAGGCCGAGGAGCGCCCTCGACGCGATGAGCATCATCGGGCTGGTCGCGAACGCCGCGAGGATCGAGGTCAGACCGAACGCGGTGGCGCCGATCAGGAGCAGCTTGCGCCGTCCGATGCGGTCGCCCAGCGCGCCCATGGTGATGAGCGAGCCGGCGATCATGAAGCCGTAGATGTCCACGATCCAGAGCAGCTCCGTGCTGCTGGGCTGCAGGTCCGCGCTCAGGTGCGGGACCGCGAGGTGAAGGACCGTGAGGTCCATCGAGTAGAGCATGCAGGCGAGCGCGAGGACGGCGAGGCCGATCCACTCGCACCGTCCGGCGCGGGGCGTGCTGGCGCCGATCATGGTGGTCGCGGGGTTCATCGGGCCGACGCTTCCTCAGCGAAGCGCTGGACAACGTCGAGCATGCCGGGGATGCCACCCTGGGCTTCGTCCCGGCGTCGCTCGGAGGCGTGGACCTCGGTGACGGTGATGAACGTCTGCGCGCCTCGGGCCTCGCAGGTCACGGTCATGGTCGAGATGAACGGGTCCTCGTCCGGCGGGACGGTGGTGAACTCGGCAACGAACCGACGTGGCCGGTCGACCTCCAGGAAGACGCCCGTCCAGTAGTACCGGCCGCCCTCCGTCTGGAACGAGCAGTCCCAGCGCCCGCCAGTCCGGGGCTCCACGGTGATCGAGACCTCGGTCAGGCCGGGGTCCGCAAACCACTCGGCCTGCGCCGTCTCGTCCATGAACGCGTCGAAGACCGCCTCGGGCGAGGCGTTGATGAGGCGTTCGACGCTCGCCTCGTACGTTGTCCCTGGTAGTGGCATGTCGTCCCCCACTCGCCCGCGCACTCGCATCGTCGGCGCGCGCGGTTTAGGTCTGCTTGTTCTGGTCTACTCGGCCGTGCCGGCAGCCTCGTCCTGCTGGTTGCGCAGGAACGCCTCCAGCCGGTCGAGACGGCGTTCCCACTGGCGCCGGTAGTCCTCCACCCAGCGCTGGACGTCGTCCAGCCGCGCCGGGCCGAGGCGGCACTCGCGGACCCGCCCGTTCTTGTGCGTCTCCACGAGACCCACTCCTTCGAGGATCCGGACGTGCTTCATCACGCCCGGGAGTGACATCTGGAACGGCTCAGCCAGTTCCGAGACCGACGCCGGCCCTCGCGCGAGCCGTTCGAGGATCTCCCGTCGCGTGGGATCCGCGACGGCGGCGAGGGTGTGGTCGAGGTTGGATGAATACTGAACCATTGGGTTTAGTATTGAGCCGGGAGCGAAGGCTGTCAATGGGCGAGCGAGACTCCTCCGAGAGCACCGGCGATGACCAACGTTCCCGAGGTTTGACCCCCTCGCCCGCGAAGGGGGAGAGGGTTGGGGTGAGGGTCTGCTCGGGCGAGACCGTCGTCCGGGTTACGCGACCTGCGGGTCGTCCTCGTCGTCCGTCGCCTCGACGAGACTGGCCGGCCCAGCCGGGCGCACATCGGCCGCGGGCATCGGGGCTGCCGCGTCCGGCACCTCGGCGACCGGTGCCGCCGCCGGCGGTCGGGCGCCCTCCGGCGTGAGCCGGGTGGCGTTGAGGCGGAGGTACGTCGTGGCGATCGCGACGCCGAGGGCGCAGAGGCCCGCCATCTCCAGCACCGTGGCCTGCACGCTCTGGTGTTCCGCGAGCCAGCCGATCACCAGGCTACCGACCGGCGTGGTACCGGCGAAGAGGAGCGTGTACAGGCTCATCACGCGCCCTCGCATCTCGGGAGGCGCCATGAGCTGGAGGCGCGTGTTCGCCGTGGCGGTGAACACGATGCTGAACAGCCCGAGGACCACGAGCACCGGGAGCGTCAGCGCCCACCACTCCGAGATCCCGAGCACGAGCAGCGCGATCGTGAACCCGATGGCGCCGATGAACAGCGTCCGCCGCGTCGCCCTGCCGGAGTGCGCGATCCACAGCGCGGACCCGAGCGATCCGACCGCCATCGCGGACGTGAGGATGCCGAACCCGAGCTCGCCTGAGTGGAGGACGTAGGTGGCGATGAGCGGGAGGAGGACCGTGAAGTTGTAGCCGAAGGTGCCCAGCATCGCCATGAGCAGCAGGACCAGGGCGATGTCCGGCGTGCGGAGCGAGTACGAGAGGCCCGCCCCCACCTGCTTGAACATGTTCCCGGTCACCCTCGCCGGGACGTTGAACAGCTCGCTCTCCCGCATCATCAGCAGCCCGATGAGCGTGGCGAGGTAGGAGAACGCGTTGAGGTAGAAGCACCCGGCCACGCCGATGACCGCGATGCCGACACCGCCGAGGCTCGGCCCCGCGATGCGCGCGGTGTTGAACTGCGTGGAGTTCAGCGCGACCGCGTTCGGCAGGTCGTCCGGCCCCACCATCTCCACGATGAACGACTGCCTCGTCGGGTTGTCGACCGCGCTCGCGATGCCGAGGATGCCCGCGAGGATGTAGATGTGCTCAACGCGGATGTACGGGGTGGACGCCAGGATGGCGAGCACCAGCGACTGCACCATCATCACGGACTGCGTGACCAGCAGGATGCGCCGCTTCGGGAAGCGGTCCGCCAGCACCCCCGCGAACAGCGAGGTGGTCATGATCGGCAGGAACTGGATGGTGGTGATGAGCCCGAGGGCGAACGGCGAGTCGGTCAGCTCCAGCACGAGCCACGCCTGCGCCAGCCGCTGCATCCAGGTCCCCGTGAGCGAGACGACCTGGCCGGTCCAGAACAGCCGGTAGTTCCGATTCGCTAACGCCCGGAACGTCCGCCGCGTCGACGCCGCTCCCAGTCTCATGAGTGGCCCAGCTTCATCCTCGGGTCAGTTTCGAGACGGATCGGGTAGCACGGTAGATTGTCTACTTACCGTTTCCGTTAAGGTGAGACTAGGTCACCAAGGAGCGTCCTGCAAGCACTAAAGGCCTCGCGCACCCACCGATCCCCGCTCCTACGCATTTGCACTCACCCAACCTCGTCGCCCCTTCCGTCCCTCCCTGCGCCCAACCTCCATCCTCCCTTCGCCCTTCGCCCTTCGCCGCCTCCTCCCCCTCCGACCCCCTCCGCCCGCGAAGCGGGAGAGGGTTGGGGTGAGGGTCTCCTCCGCCTCCTCCCTTGCCCTGCCTCCGCCCCTGCCTCCCGATCCTGCGCGGACGAGACGAGGGAGGATCCCCGCCGCCATGCGCGGCGAATGTGCCGCGAGACACGCAAAGAGGCCCGGGCATCTGCCCGGGCCTCTCGTTGGCTCCTCGAACCGGCCGAGGCTAGCGAAGCGCTAGTCCGGGTCGGCGGTGAAGGAGGTGACACCCGCCAGCTCGGCGCGCATCTCCTCCGTGGGCTCGAACACCGAAGGCGTCTGGCCCAGGAAGGACTCCTCCCGCTCGAAGTCGAACGTGAAGGGGAGCATCAGCGACTCTGGCATCGCGATCTCCGCGATGGGGGTCGGGCGCTCCACCACCACGCTCGCGCGGGCGGGGATCAGCTTGCCGATGATCACGTTCTCCTTCAGGCCGTGCAGACGGTCCACCTTGCCGGCGATCGCCGCCTCGGTGAGCACGCGGGTGGTCTCCTGGAAGGAGGCCGCCGCGAGGAAGGAGTCCGTGGACAGCGAGGCCTTCGTGACGCCGAGCAGGACCGACTCCACCTGCGGCGGGTTCTTCCCGTCCGCACGGAGGTTCTCCGAGAGCCGGAGGTAGTCGTTCTGGTCGAGGAGTTCGTCCTCGAGCAGCTCGGTGTCACCCGGGTCGGTGACGCGGACGCGCCGCATCATCTGCCGGACGATGACCTCGATGTGCCGGTCGTTGATGTTCACACCCTGCGACCGGTAGACGCGCTGGACCTCGTCCGTCAGGTAGAGCTGGACGGCGTCCGGGCCCTGGATGCGCAGCACGTCGTGGGGGTTCAGCGACCCCTCCGTCAGCTGCTCACCGCTCCGGACGAACTCGCCGCCCTCCACGCGCAGGCGGGCCTGCGCCGGGACGGGGTACTCCCGGACGTCCTGGTACTCACCCACCACCTTGACGGAGGTCGGGCGCCGGCGGTTGCCGGAGCGCACGAACTGGACGGTGCCCTGCACTTCCGTCTTCAGCGGGACCATCGGGACGTCCGTCTCGGCGTCGTCCGAAGGCGCCGCCAGGACCTGGTCCGCACGGACCTCGTCACCGTCCTCCACGCTCAGCTCGTAGCCCTCCGGGAGCTCGTACTCCTCGGAGACGTGCTGGGTCGCGGTGATGGTGATCTGGCGCTGGTCGCCGGTCCGGACCACGGCGGCGACGCCGTCGATCTCGGCCATGACGGCCTGCCCCTTCGGAGCGCGCGCCTCGAAGATCTCCTCGACACGCGGCAGACCGGAGGTGATGTCCATGCCGGCCACACCACCGGTGTGGAACGTCCGCATGGTGAGCTGGGTGCCCGGCTCACCGATGGACTGCGCGGCGATGATGCCGATGGCGACGCCCTGTTCCACGAGCTGGCCCGTGGCCAGGGAGCGGCCGTAGCACTTCTGGCAGATGCCGCGCTCGGCGCGACACGTCAGCGCGGAGCGGACGAACGCCTCCTCCACGCCGGCCGCGACGACCTTCGCCGCGAGGGCGTCCGTGATCGCCTCGTCCGCCTCGACAATGACCTCGCCCGTGTTCGGGTCCGCGATCGCGGCAGCCGTCCAGCGGCCGGCGAGGCGCTCCTCGAAGTCCGCGAGCAGGGTCTCGCCCGGGCGGTGCCGGATCCAGATCCCGGAGATCGGGCCGCCCTCCGGCGCGCACGACTCCAGCTGGACGATCACGTCCTGGGCCACGTCGATCATGCGGCGGGTGAGGTAACCCGAGTCCGCCGTACGAAGCGCCGTGTCGGCCAGACCCTTGCGGGCGCCGTGGGTGGAGATGAAGTACTCCAGCACGGTGAGGCCGTCACGGAACGAGGAGCGGATGGGGAGCTCGATGATCCGGCCGGACGGGTCGGACATCAGGCCACGCATCCCGCCCATCTGGCGGATCTGCGTGATGTTTCCCTTCGCCCCGGAGTGGGACATCATCGCCAGCGCGCCGCGCCGCGGCAGCGCCACGTTCAGGGCCTGCTGGACCTTGTCCGTGGTCTCCTGCCAGATGGCGAGCGCCTGCTGGTACCGCTCGTCCTCCGTGAGGAGGCCCATCTCGTACTGCTCTTCCATCTCGTCGATGCGCGCCTCCGCGCTCGCGAGCAGGTCGACCTTGTCGGGCGGCGTGATGATGTCCGAGGCCGCGATGGTGATGCCGGACTGGGTCGCGTAGCGGAACCCGATGTCCTTGATGGCGTCCACCAGCCGCACGGTGTCCTCGTTGCCGAGTTCCTCGTGCGTGCGGGAGACCAGCTCCCGCAGCCGCTTCTTGTCCATCGTCTCGTTGATGAAGCCCAGGGCCTCCGGGACGATCTCATTGAAGAGCACCCGGCCGACCGTGGTCTCCACGCGCTCGCCGTTGGGCAGGCGCAGGCGGATCGGCTGGTGGATCTCCACCCGGCCCGTGCTGTACGCGCGCACCACGGAGACCGTGGAGCCGAAGAGCTCCCGCTCCGCGCCCTCCTCGTTGCGGTCGAACGTCATGTAGTAGCAGCCCAGGACCATGTCCAGGGTGGGCGCCACCACCGGCTCACCGTTGGAGGGCGAGAGCAGGTTCTTGCTGGAGAGCATGACCTGGCGCGCCTCCGCCACCGCCTCGTAGGAGAGCGGGACGTGGACGGCCATCTGGTCACCGTCGAAGTCGGCGTTGAACGCGAAACAGACCAGCGGGTGCAGCTGGATCGCCGAGCCCTCCACGAGGGTCGGCTCGAACGCCTGGATACCCAGGCGGTGGAGGGTAGGCGCACGGTTGAGGAGGACCGGGCGGTCCTTGATGACCTCTTCCAGCACGTCCCAGACCTCGGGCTGCGCGCGCTCCACGATGCGCTTCGCGCTCTTGATGTTGTGGGCCAGGCCCTGCTTCACCAGCGCGTGCATCACGAACGGCTTGAACAGCTCCAGCGCCATCTTCTTCGGCAGGCCGCACTGGTGCAGCCGCAGCGTGGGGCCCACGATGATGACCGAACGGCCCGAGTAGTCCACGCGCTTGCCGAGGAGGTTCTGGCGGAAGCGCCCCTGCTTGCCCTTCAGCAGGTCAGAGAGCGACTTCAGCTTGTGGTTGCCGGATCCGGCGACCGCGCGGCCTCGGCGGCCGTTGTCGATCAGCGAGTCCACGGCCTCCTGCAGCATCCGCTTCTCGTTGCGGATGATGATCTCCGGCGCGCCCAGGTTCAGGAGCCGCTTCAGGCGGTTGTTCCGGTTGATGACGCGGCGGTACAGGTCGTTCAGGTCGGAGGTCGCAAAGCGGCCGCCTTCCAGCTGGACCATGGGGCGGAGGTCCGGCGGCAGCACCGGCAGCTCCGTGATGATCATCCAGTCCGGGCGGTTGCCGGACTTGCGGAGCGACTCCACCACGCGCAGGCGCTTGGTGGCCTTCTTGCGACGCTGGCCGCTGGTCTCCTGCATCTCGACGTGCAGGCGCTCGGACAGGGCGTGCAGGTCCAGCCGCTCGAGGATCGAGAGGACGGATTCGGCGCCCATGCCGGCCTTGAAGACCAGGCCGAAGCGCTCCTCGTACTCGCGGAACTCCGCCTCCGTCAGGACGGACAGGTTGTCCGCCTCGATCGGGTCGCGCAGCTTGTCCAGCCACTTCACCAGCGGCTGGTACTCCTTCTGCACGGCGTCGCGGATGGCGGCCGCCTGGTCGCGCATCGGCTGCAGTTCCTTGTGGGCGGCGTCGCGCTTCTGCTGGGAGGCGGCCTCCGCCATCAGCTGCACGTCCGCCTTCTTGTCGGCGACGGACTGCTCCAGCGCGGCCATGGAGGCAGACACGGCCTCCTTCAGGGAGGCGAGCGTCTCCTGCGTGATCTCGTCGCCACGCTGGCCCAGCGTCTCGTCGCGGAAGACCTGCTTCGCCTTGAGCTTCTCGCCCAGGCGGGACTGCAGGTCCTGCTCCATCTCACGACCCTCGGTCATGAGCGTGTCGACGTCAGCGTTGTACTGGTCGTCGGCTTCCTTGAGCTGCTCCGTCTTGCGGTCCTGGATCTCCGAGAGATCGTGCTCCAGCACCTGCTCGCGGACCATGATGCCCTTGCCCAGGTCGCCCTCGCGCTGCGAGGCCACCTCGTCGATCTCCTCGTACAGGAGCTCCAGGGCGTGCTTGCGGGCCTCCTCGTTGACCTCCGTCACCACGTACTGGGCGAAGTAGACCACGCGTTCGAGGGTCCTCGGCGCGATGTCCA
>Ga0265293_10001578_pt1 | contig 49075 bp, 47 predicted proteins | sample Munlanlewell138R_FD_192505 | JGI IMG/M metagenome (GOLD analysis project Ga0265293, IMG submission 192505) | Leachate microbial communities from a municipal landfill in Southern Ontario, Canada - Leachate well 138R | ecosystem: Engineered > Solid waste > Landfill > Unclassified | place: Canada... | reverse complement strand
GGGTGGCGATCCGACCCCTTCACCGGAGAGCGTTCCTTCCATTCCGGTTCCGACTACGGCGCGGCCGACGGCACCCCGATCTATGCCGCCGCCGACGGGCGGGTCACGGTCGCAGAATTCACTGGCGGGTACGGCGGACTGATCATCATCGAGCACACCGTCAGCGGGCAAGCGCTGCGTACCACCTATGCGCACATGTGGCAGCACGGCATCCACGTCACCCCGGGACAGACCGTCACCGCAGGCACCCACATCGGCGATGTCGGGTCGTCTGGCCGATCCACAGGGGCGCACCTACATTTCGAGGTTCGTCCCGGCAGCACCGGAAGCGACACCATCGACGCTGACACCTGGCTTGCCGAGCACGGGGCAACCGAAGCCGAGGGCGGCCAGCCCCCTAGCCCTGGTTGCGCCGCCGGCGGAGACGCTCCCGCACCCGGAGGCATGACCGGTGAACCGGATACCAAGGTGGACGATCCCACCAGTGGCGGGCAGATCACGGCCCGGATGCTCCACGTCATGACCCACACCCAAACCGCGTTCCCGCGCACCGGCTGGGGTTGCTACTCGCCACGCCCCGGCACCACATCTGAACATCCGCTCGGTCGCGCCTGTGATGTGACGTTCGGCAATGTCATCGGCCAGGCCGCTACTGGAGCCGCGCTTGAGAATGGGTGGGCGGTCACGAACTGGCTCAAGTCCCACGCCGACGTTCTCGGGGTGGAGTATCTGATCTGGCAGGGACGCATCTGGTCCCACGCCCAAGATGCGCAAGGGTGGCGGCCCTATAACGGTGGCGGCATGCACGACCCCGCAGATACCACCGGCGGCCACTTCGACCACCTCCACATCACCGTCAAAGAAGGAGCCTGACCATGGACGTGTTTCCCGATTTCGGCGGCGTCGGAGGCGCAGGCGACCTCACAGCAGTGATCGGTGCACTGCTGACGTTCGTGCTCATCATCGCCGTGCTCATGCTCATCATCTGCGCTATCACGTGGGCGATCGCGACCGCGAATGGTCACCACGGTGCAGCATCGAAAGCCCGTATCGGAGCCTGGACCGCACTGGGGGCCGCGATCCTCGCCGGTGGCGCAGTCACCTGGCTGAACTGGCTCATCAACCTCGGCTCCACCTTGTAGCCAAGTTCGGTCATGCGGATGATCCGAGAAGACCTGAATTTCGCAGGTAGTCTGCCAGATTCTCGGTTAGAGGTAACGAGTCTAATTCGTCCACGCTGACCCACCTGGCGTCATCCGCATCGTCACCAGCACAGAGGGAACCACTGATCACGGTGGCGGCAAAGTCGTGAATCTCATAGACCCGACCATCATCTGTCGGAACTCGTACGCGCCACAATTCACGACCGATGTGAACATGGAGACCTGTTTCCTCGTGGGCTTCGCGAGCAGCCGCATCGGCGAACGATTCCCCACTCTCGACGCAACCCCCAGGAACGGACCAGAGGCCACGATCGGGTTCGGTTCCTCGTTTGATCAGCGCGACACGGCCCGCCGAGTCGATGATCACTGCGCTGGCAGCAAAGACCACTGTCTCGTCCATAGCTCATCAATCTATCAGCGGCCTGCAGGTGACCGGGGCGTACCTGTTCTGGGAGAAGCACTGTGCTTCCCCTGATTGAAGGAGCCTGAATCGTGAACACCCTCACCGTCCTGGCAGAAGCCACCCCCGTCCTCTCGGCGTTGTTGCCGATGCAGATCGATATCGACCCCAACAGTTCCGGACTACCGGGCATTAACCAGTTGCGCACCATCGTCGGCGCGGTCATGACCGTCGGCCTCATCCTCAGCGTGTTGGCGCTGATTGTGTCGGCGATCGTGTGGGGCTTCGGCGCAAACAGCAGCAACCCGCACCTGGCTGGTCGCGGGAAGATCGGCGTCCTCGTCTCCTGTGGTGCGGCGATCATCTGCGGCGCATCGGTGACGCTGATCAATTTCTTCTGGAACGTCGGCCAGTCCGTCTAACCCCCAGTACGAGCAACTGTTTTTAGGAAGGGTGTGATGTGCGGTGGCGATCTGCGACATCCCCGTCATCTCCAACGTGTGCGACGTGGCCGGAGAAGCCGCCGCCACCCTCGTCTCTGCCCCATTCGACTGGCTCGCCCAAGCCATGGGCCAAGCCGCCGGATGGCTCTTCGAGGCCGTCTGGAGCGTGTTTGACACCACCACCCTGGTGGACTTGTCTGACCCAGGCTATATCGGGGTGTACAACGTGCTCTTCGGTGTGGCGGTGTTCATCATGCTCATCTTCTTCTGTCTGCAACTGATCACCGGACTCATCCGCCGCGACCCCACCGCACTCAGCCGCGCCGCCCTCGGACTCGCCAAAGCCGTCCTCGGTTCCTTCGTCGCGATCAGCATCACCGGGCTGCTTTTGGAGATCACCGACCAGCTCACGATCGGGATCGTGCAGGCCACCGGCAACACGATGGAAGGTATGGGCGACCGTATCGCTCTGCTTGCCGCGGGGCTTGTCGGTATCAATATCGCCGCCCCAGGGGTGGAAGCGATCATCACGATCTTCCTCGCCGGGCTCGCTATCTCGGCTGCGGCGATCGTCTGGTTCAGCCTCCTCATCCGCAAAGCGCTCCTATTGGTGGCGATCGTATTCGCCCCCATCGCGCTCTCTGGCTCCAGCTGGGATGCCACCAAAGGCTGGTTCACGAAGTGGGCGTCGTTCGTCATCGCCCTGATCGTGTCGAAGCTCGTGCTGGTGGTGATCTTCCTTGTCGCGATCACCCAAGTCTCAGCCCCCATCGACATGGACTTGGCATCCATTGCCGACCCGATAGCGGGAATCGTGCTCATGCTCATTGCCGCGTTCGCACCCTATATGGCGTACAAGTTCATCTCGTTCGTCGGGTTCGACATGTACCACGCAATGTCGAGCGAGCAGGAAGCAAAATCGGCGATGAACCGTCCCGTCCCAACCGTCGCGAAACCCGCCGGTGACGGGCCGAAGAAAGTCCTCGACGACGTCGGAACCTCCGGTGGGAAAACCGGGGGCGGATCATCGACACCCGCACGCACCGGTGGTGCTGGCTCGTCTTCGGGTCCGGCCGCTGGCGCTGGGAAGGGCGCGGCCGCCGGTGGCACATCAACCGGTGCGTCAGCCGGAAGCGCGGGTGCAGGAGCCGGAGGCGCGGGAGCCAGTGCTGGCGCAGGGGCGGCTGCGGCTGGCCCTGCCGCAGCCGCAGTGATCGGCGCGCAGGTAGTCAAGGGAGCCGCCACCGCTGGTCCCAAAGCCGGGTCCGCGGTCGGTGGACAAGCAGACGCCCACGCAGGTGCAGCACAAGAAACGGCACCGCCTGCACCCGCACCAAACGCCCCGGCACAGCCAGCACCTGGCACTGCACGTTCAGCACCCCCTGCGCCGTCTACCGCGTCATCAGCATCGGCAACAGCAGCGCCGTCGGCATCACCTGCGCCGCCCTCGCCACCTGCAAAGGCGACACCGCCACCGGCACCGCCGTCGTCCCCGAAGCCGAAGGAGTAACCCGTTATGGCACGCAAACACGAACACGACCGTCGCCGCGATGACTACGAGATGTCGGCGGTGAAATTCTCCCGGCTCACCCGTCGCGGTATCCTCCTGGGGTTATCGCTGCCGCAACTGATCACCCTCGCCATCGGTATCCTCTCGATCGTCGCCGCCCTCTACGCAGGCGGTGGCATCCTCATCGCCTACGCGTCCCCAACCTGGCTCCTCGCAGCCGTCTTGACGTGGGTGCCAGCTCGGGGCTGGAAACTCATCGAGTGGGTGCCGGTCGGATTCAGATGGCTATGGCGGGTCAGCATAGGGCAATTGTTGTATCGCCGCCGTATCGTCAAACCCCGCCCAGCGGGCACCCTCGCCCTCCCAGGCGACGCCGCCGCGCTGCGGGAGTATGTGGACCCAGAGACGGGGGCAGCGATGATTCACGACCCGCACCAACATACGCTCACTGCGATCATTGGTCTCTCGCATCCCGCGTTCGTGCTCCTCGATCCCGGTGAACAAGAGCGCCGCGTCACCGCTTGGGGCCGCGTGCTTGCCACCACGTGCCGGTCCGGGCGAATCGCGCGCTTACAAGTGCTCGAACGCACCCTCCCAGATTCAGGGTCAGGGCTTGCCGAATGGTGGGCCACACACGGCCACCACGACGACTCATGGACGGCAACCACCTATGCCGAACTCATCGAACGGGCAGGCCCTGCTGGGGAACGCCACGCCACTACGCTGTCGCTCGCGCTCGATATGCGAACCGCGGCCCGGCAAATCCGCACCGCAGGCGGCGGACTGCGCGGCGCTGCCGCGGTGCTTCGGCAGGAAATGACCACCCTCGTCGCCGCGCTACGCACAGCAGACCTCACCCCCTCAGAATGGCTCACCCCCGGTGAAGTCGCCGTCATCCTGCGCAGCGCCTACGACCCGGCTATCGCCGCCACACTGGAACGTCATGGTGACCTGGGCCGTGATCTAGCCACCGCAGGACCGGTCGCGGTCACCGAAACCTGGGACCAGCTCCGGTCGGACTCCGCGCATCATGCAGTGCTGTGGATCAGCGAATGGCCACGCTCACTTGTCTATCCGGGGTTCCTCGCCCCGATACTGCTGTCGACGGGGATTCAGCGCTCGTTCTCGCTGGGGTGTACACCGATCAGGTCGGATCAGGCGGCACGAGATATTCGCAAGAAGAAGACCGAATACATCAGTGACGCGGCGCAGCGGCAGAAGATCGGGCAGATCGAAGACGCCGGACAAACTGCTGAATACCAGGACGTGCTCCAACAAGAAGCCGACCTCACCTCCGGGCACGGCATCCTGCGCTACACCGGTCTCATCAACATCTCAGCACCCACACAAGATGACCTCGAAGCGGCGGTCTCCGCGGTCGAGCAGGCCGCGATCCAAGCATCGTGTGAGACCCGGCGCCTTGTCGGACAGCAGGCCCAAGCTTTCACCGTCGCAGCCCTCCCGCTCGCGCGCACCGTCTAACGCCGTTCATGTGCACCCCTGTTCCTCCGGAATACGCCCGGGGTGACGGGGGTGCACCTGTTTGACGCCCATCCGACACAGTTCTTTGTGAAAGGCGTCCCGCTCATGCCCACTTTTGATAACCCCCTCACGGATGCTGCCGAAGCATCCGAGGCGTTGCGCGGCCTCGCCCACGCGACCCGCACCTTAGATGACCCGGCCGACACGTATGCGGTGATCGGAGACCTCCTCTCCGGGGTCCGCTCCCTCCGGCAAGTGTTCGACCAGCTCGCCACCACCCACCTCACGCACCAGGATCGTGCCTTCAACGACGCGGGCGACCACAAGATCGGTGCCGGGGACGCGTTGGCGGCCTCCGATGAACTTCATCAAGCCGGGTCACTGCTGGATGCGGCGATTGACCGACTCGATGCCGCGTCGCATGCCTCCGGGCGGATCGCCTGGCACCCCGCTACAACGGTGGCCGAAACGGTGCAGCGGTATGTGAGTGTGGTGTTCCTGCAAGGCGAGGACGCCGACCACGTGCTTGACCAGATCGATGCCGACGGGATCACCGCAGGCATTCAACACCTCCAGGGGTGGGACTACGGGAACGAAACCACCGATACGGCGCTCGCTCACGGGCACGTCTACGACGCCGTGCCGACCGGTGCACTGGATTGGACTGCTGAACACGGCGATTATGTGCTCGTCGCAAACCGTCACCTCGGTCACGTCAGCCTGCTCCGCAAAACCGTGCTCGATACCGACCTCCTGGCCGTACCTGATGGTGTGGGTGCCGACATTGCACCGGCACGACCTGAACCTCCAGCCCGTCACGCTCCGAGTGCACCGTCTGTGCGGCAGGATGCGTTCGCCCACCCCTTCCGCCCCGCGCATATCAGTGCCGTGATTCAGGATCGGGGGCTGGGGCTGTGAACCGACACGCCGATGACCGTCTGCACACGTCCGTGCTCGTCGGCCCGGAAGGGGAACGCCGCAAGCACCGCAAAGCCCGCCGCGATGCCGCCGCGGCTCTCCACGCCGAAGAACGCAGGGCACGGGCTACCGAAGCCAAAGCGCGCGCAGATGCTGAACGTATTGAACGTCGCAACACCCGCTACCTCCCAGCTGCCGGTGAGCCAGGCCCAGCGGCACTTTCCACGCCGGGCAGGTTCCGGCTCCCACGCCATCAAGACACCTCGGCAGCTCTGGCGGGTGCGTATCCGTTCCTTGCCGAAGGTGGGCTCGGCTCTGATGGCGTGTTTGTGGGTCAGGATCTCTACTCGGGTGGCAGTTTCGTGTATGACCCGTGGGTGCTGTACCAGCGGGGCCTGATCACCGCACCGAATGTGGTGCTTGCAGGCATTGTCGGCTCCGGTAAATCCTCCCTCGCCAAGAGCCTGTACACCCGGTCGATTCCGTTTGGTCGACGCGTTTACGTCCCTGGGGACCCGAAGGGTGAGCACACGCCGGTTGCGGAAATGGTCGGCGGGCAAGCCATCGTTCTGGGCCACGGGCTGCGGAATCGGTTGAACCCGCTTGATGAAGGCCATCGCCCCTCAGGATTGTCGGATCATGAATGGGCCACCCAGGTTGCTTCTCGTCGTCGTGATCTCATCGGTGCTCTCGCCGCCACCGTGCTGGAACGCTCGCTGACCCCGTTGGAGCACACCGCGATCGATGTCGCGTTGACGGCGGTCGTCTCGGGTAATGATGTGCCGATTCTGCCGATGGTGGTTGACCTGATTCTCACGCCCGACCCGGCAGATAACGAAGATGGGCGGCTCGCTGAAGATGGCCGCATGGTCGGTCACGCCCTGCGCCGCCTCGTTGCAGGCGATCTCCAGGGCCTGTTCGATGGGCCGTCGACGGTGGCGTTTGATCCGTCGCTGCCGATGATCAGCCTGGATCTGTCTCGGGTGGCTGAAAACTCGACGCTGATTTCGGTGCTGATGACCTGCTCCAGTGCGTGGATGGAGTCTGCGCTCATGGACCCGGGTGGTGGGCAGCGGTGGGTGATCTACGACGAAGCCTGGCGACTCATGTCCCACCCCGCGCTGTTGAAACGCATGGATGCGCAGTGGCGGCTCGCCCGTCATTACGGGATCGCGAACATGCTGATCTTTCACAAACTCACCGACCTCGATAACGTCGGCGACTCAGGTTCTGCCATGCGCGCCCTCGCCAGTTCATTGCTTGCGAACGCGGAGACGCGGATCATCTACCGGCAAGAATCCGACCAACTCGGCATCACCGCCCAAACCCTGGGCCTCACCGGCACGGAGCAGAAGCTTCTTCCGGGGCTTGGCACTGGGCAGGGGTTGTGGCGGATCAAGGACCGCTCGTTCGTGATTCAGCATCAGCTCCACCCGGCAGAGCTCGACGCCTTCGACACCACCAGCCGCATGATCGCCAAGAGTGAGAAGTTCATCGACGCTGACGAACCCACGGCCTCGCTGAGCCTGAACAGGGGTGGTGAGGGAGTATGAGCCGTCGAGAAATTCGTGCCCAACAGCAGCAGGGCCGACCGCCGGTGGCACTTCCGCTCGTGGTCGTGACCGTGGAAACAGGAGGCACGTTAATCGTCACGGTTGACGGTGCACCTTTCGCACCTGAGGCGTTTGCGCCTGCGTGGCGGCGCAGCGACTTCGGACGCCTCATGGACTGCATCACCGATCAACGCCGCACCCCGGTGCGAGTGGAGGTGCACGAATCTGACGGGACCTCATTCACCGACATCATCACTCCCAGCCCAAGCCGCCGCAGCCGCCCTGAACCAGAAACTGCGAACACAGAGACAGTGCTTGAGACTCCGGCCGCCCCACAGCTTGTGGAAGTCGCCGCGGAAGGGTTCATCCCGGGTGAAGACATCGGCGTCGCGATCATCGTCGCCCACACCGATGCCTCCCACACTGGGCGTGCCCGTGCGCTCCTTGAGGCCGCCCAATTCGATGCGTCACCCATTGGGGAGGTCGTACTGATCGGTCGCGTCTCCGGGAACTACGAGATCGTGAGACGGTCATGAACCGGCAAGCAGCGTCGATGAGTGACGGGCTCGCGAACCTCGGCATCGGACTCCTCATCGCCGCGGCAGGCATCGCCGCGATCCTCCGTGTCGCGGGCACGGTCGCCGCGTTCCTCACCGGCACCCCGCAACCACAAGCAGGCATCACCGCAGGCCTCACAGTGCTCCTAAATCCAGCCGATCCAGCAGCCGCATTGGAGGCTGACGGGCTCAACTCCATCGCGTACTGGATCACCACCACGCTTCTACTGGCAGTACTCGGTGCTGGGGTGTGGTGGGTGTGGACGAAGGTGCGTCACCACTCGAAGAGTGTGCAGACTGACCCGAGACGTTTGCAAGGCATCGCCACCAGTGGCGAAGTCTCCCGCGTCGCATCCGACACGGCACTCATCAAACGGGCAGGCACCCTGCGCCCCTCCCTGGACGCACCCAAGCCATCCGATGTCGGATACCTGCTTGGCCGCTCACGCGGGAAACGGGTGTGGGCGAGTGTGGAAGACTCGATCCTGCTCGTCGGCCCACCCCGCTCCGGTAAGGGCCTGCACGTGGTGATCAACGCGATCTTGGATGCTCCCGGCGCGGTTGTGACCACGTCGACCCGTCCGGATAACCTCACCGCGACACTCAGGGCACGTCAACGCATCGGTCCGGTGGCGGTGTTCGATCCGCAACATCTCGCTGAAGGCCTCCCAGCAGGGCTGCGCTGGTCACCGGTACGCGGGTGCGAGGACCCATTGACGGCGATGATCCGCGCTACCGGCCTTGCATCCGGCACTGGACTGTCGGCAGGTGGAGTTGAAGGGGGCGGGTTCTGGGAGGGGAAAACCCGCACCGCTCTCCAAGCCCTCCTGCACGCCGCAGCCCTCGATAACCGGCCACCGGCCGAATTGTTCCGGTGGACGCTCGATCCCACCGCTGCGGCCGAAGCCGTCGCAATCCTCACCGGTTCCACCGGGGCCGCCGCCGGGTGGGCCGAATCGCTCGAAGCGATGATCGACGCCGACCCGCGCACCCGCGACTCCATCTGGCAAGGCGTCTCCCTTGCACTTGCCGCGCTTGCTGACCCGCGCGTGCTCGATGCCGTCACACCGCGTTCGGGTGAGCATTTCGACCCTGAGGCGTTTCTCTCTGAATCCGGCACCCTGTATTTGCTGGCAACCGGTGCTGGAGCCGGTGCGTCCTCGGCGCTGGTGGCAGCGCTTGTCGAAGATCTCATCGAGACCGCACGGCGCATGGCTGCGCGCTCCGCGGGTGCGCGTCTCGACCCGCCCGTGCTGCTCGCACTGGATGAGATCGGGAACCTCGCACCGCTCCCGTCGCTGCCGACCCTCATGGCTGAAGGTGGCGGCACGGGCATCACCACCATGCCCGTGCTCCAGTCGTTGGCGCAGGCACGCGATAAGTGGGGTGAGAACGCAGCAAACGCGATCTGGGATGCCGCGATCGTGAAAATCATCCTCGGCGGCGTATCCAACTCCCGTGATCTTCAAGACCTCTCCACGTTGATTGGTGAGCGCGACGAATACACCGACTCCACCACCATCGGCGATCACGGCACCCGCTCGAACCAGCGCTCCATCCGCCGCGTCCCGATCCTGCCACCCGACCGACTCCGCACCCTGCCGTTCGGTACAGGCATCACCATGCTCCGCAGCGCCCCACCCATCGTCACCAACCTCCGATCCTGGGCCACTCGTGACGACGCGAAAACACTACGCGCCGACCGCACCGAGATCGAAACCCTCCTCCAACAACACCCATAACCCTCAAAGCACCGGGAGCAGGCGTGCACCTGTCCGTTGAGGCTAACTGCACCAGGTAGTTGCCGTAGCTGACAGGAGCATTCTCATGGCCATTCGCACCCAAGAATCACTTTCTGGATTCATTGCGACAGACCCACAACTCACCTACACCGAACGTGGCGAAGCACGCTTCTATGCTCGGTTCGGGCAGGAGAACTACCGCCGGGAACAAGACGGCACGTTCACCAAACTGGAGCCAGATTTCGGCAACCTCGTCATGTACCGCGCCACCGCAGAACGCGCCCACGAACGCTTCACCAAGGGCGATCAGTTCGTAGCTGAGGGCTACACCCACGACTACGAATACGAACGCGACGGCCAACAAATCGCAGGCACCGAGTTTGTCGTCAAAAAGATCGGTCACGACACCGCCCGCACCCGCTACGACGTCGACCGTGCCCCACGGACACAAGCAGCCGATCGTGAAGGTCCAGGCCGTGAGACGCCTGGGTTCGAGTCTCCGCAACACACGGACCAGTCATCGGGCGCTCCGGCGATGGGGATGTGAGAGACAGCCATGAACGATCACCCTTCGTCTGAGATTGATCCGGATGAGACCACCATCGAGGACTTCGAACTGACAGCTACCGATTTGGACGCTGCCGGGCCGCCGCATCCGGTGAACTGGAACCTCCTCAGTGCCGATGATTTGGAAGCTGAATGGCTTGAACTCAACCGATGGGTTGACTGGCTCCGCAAAACATATGGGCTGCCTGCAAGCGTGGTCCCACCGTTCTGGCATCACCACCCTGAACTGGTGTGGGAACTATCCGCACTGCACCTGCACTGGCTCTGCGCCTACGACCCAGAACAAAACGGGTCAGCACCGCTGGGATGGCACCGTGATTTCGTGGACGCCCGCCAACGCCTTCGCGACTGGGTCGCAGCCTCGGGCACCCGCCTCGACCGAGACCGCCCCACGAGGCAGACCACCTGGCCCGGTGAAGAACCAGCACCGCAAGTCGAAGACATCATCATCGAAGACCGCGATGACGAATTCACGGATTTCGTTCTAGCAGAAGTCGCGCAACGACGAGCCGAAGAAGAAGCGTTCTATCGACACGTTGCAGGTGACGATCATGACTGAATCGATCGATTACCCCTCGATTGACACAGTGCGTGGGGTGATCCAACCAGGCGACTATGAAGCGTTTCGGGTTGGATGGCGCGATGGTGAAATGCATCGCGCCACCGACCCGATAGCAAGCGAGGTCATCGAGGATCTCGCTCTGTTGTTGGACTCTTCGACCTTGGTGGAACGGATCACGCCACAGGAGTGATCCGGATGCGCTGGTCAATCGTGCCTCGACCGGGGAGGGCATCGATCTGCTGGATCATGCGTCGCAGGAAGTTGCGCTTCTCCTTGATTCCCTTACTCTCCCATGAACGGATCACATCTGGACCGTCCGTCATCACCAGATCATCGAGTTCGACCGCATCGACGCGTCGTTGCAGTACCTCGATCCGGTTCTGCGCACCCTCGATGAGCCCCAAGAGCACAGTCACCATCGCACCCTTGTAGGCGCTCGTGCCTTGTTTTGCAAGCAACGCGTTCTTCTCTGCCGTGGCTTCATCAAATTGAGCGAGTAAATCATCAACCGCACCATCAGCTCGGGCGGCTCGTCTCCTCGCCCGAGCCTTCGCCAGAGCCTCATCGGTGATTTGCGAGAAGAACCATCCCAACACATATGCTTCAGCCTTATTGGCATTGACTGTGCAGCTGCCAGGACAATTTCCCGCCCCACGATGCCGATTCGTCATACACCGATACACATACTCAACCTGCTTCTCCCCGCTGGCACGATGGCGGGTTTTCTGATGGCCATACAGTCGCCCACCGCACTGGCAGTAGATCAACCCCGTCAACAGCCACTCGTGTGAACCCCAAGGCTTACGGACCTTGGAGGTCTTTGCTTCTTCAAGCAGCCTCCGTACGCGTAACCACGTTGCTCGGTCACAGACTGGCTCCTGAGAAATCACCGGTTCTCCACTGGCGTCGCGAGCGATGTAATCAAGGAGATCAATCTTCACACCGCGCTGATGCTCTGGAACCTGACGCATCCGATACCCAATCATGCGCGGCGAAACCAGCGACCGGTAAATCGTCGCCTCGTACACGTACGCACCCGAAGCCGTGGTGATTCCGTACTGCTCCTTCCAATACCGGCCAATCTGCGCCAAACTCTTGCCCGCCAGCACGAGATCTACCGCATCCTTCAACGCCTGATGCTCCACAGGGTGAGGTATCAACCGGATGCCAGTGCGCCCCATCGCGTCCGTCACTCGTGGACCTTGCATCCACCCAAATGGGCGCATTCCGCCATGATGGAATCCGGCCTCGGCAAGGTGCCGCTTCGACGCCAGTTGCCGTTCACTCATCGAATCTGTCTCGACCTCGGCAAGCAACGCCTTGATTCCCGTCACCAGTTTGGCACCGGCAGTTGCAGTGTTCAGTTCATCGGTGGAGTCCTGATGCGAACGCAGTTGAACACCTGCCCGTTGACAGTCACCGATCCACTCAATGCACTGCGAAGCGATCCGGTTCGTTCGATCAAGTTTCCAGAATGCAACGGCCCCTATTTTTTCTGCCTTGATGTCAGCGTTGAGCTGACGCCACCCTTTTCGAGTCTTGATCGCTGCGGAGCTTGCAGAATCGTTGTCGATGTACTCGCCCATGATCGTCCAGCCTCCCTCTGCCGTGAGCATGCGCGTCAAGTCGATCCTCTGCCGCTCGATCGCGTCGGCCTTGTCCTTGTGGTACTTCGACAACCGCAAATACAGATAGATCGGCTTCGTCCCCGGGGTTGGGGACTCGGGGCCGGTCTGCGTGTAGGCCGGATAGACCATCGATCGGCCTGTACGGCCTGGACGAGCATTGACGCCTGGCTGGTGTCGTGAAGTGTTCATGTGCTTCCTCCTTGTTCAAGGAGGTGCACTTTCCATCCCGTGCCTCATCGAGGAAGAGAACGCCGTGGCACGCGCGGGTGATCGCCCCCGGTTGGACCCCGCTGCGGTCGCCACCGCCGATGATCGAGACGGCGGAAGCGGTGTGGTGCGGGGCTTCGAAGGGTGGGCGCAGCACCAGTGAGGACAGGGTGTCACCGCCGAGTGCGGCGATGCTGCTCGCGGTCAGAGACTCGTCGGGTGTGAGGTCGGGGAGAATCGAGGGCAGCCGCTCGGCGAGCATAGTCTTGCCCACGCCGGGAGGCCCGAGCAGTGAGAGGTGGTGTCTGCCGGCAGCCGCGATCGCGAGCGTCTCGACAGCCTCCGGCTGGCCGATGATGTCGGCCATATCGAGTTCGTGCTGCTGCGGCGCGAACGGCGGCACCTGAGAATCCGCGGGGATCTGCTGCCACCCCTCTGGCGACCCGGCATGCCAGGCCACGGCCCCGGTGAGATGGTCCGCCGCGATGATCTCCATACCGGGAACGAGCGCGGCCTCGGTCGCCGACGCAGCGGGGACGACGACTCGTCGGAACCCGAGTTTGCGTGCGGCGACGGTCGCGGTGAGCAGTCCTGCGGGGCGACGCAGCTCTCCGTCGAGGCCGAGTTCTCCGATGTGCGCGGTTTCCGCGAGCCGCCGGTCCGGGAGTCGCTGCGATGCCGCGAGCGCCGCGAGTGCGATCGCAAGGTCGAAGCCCGACCCCTGCTTGGGCAGGTCTGCCGGCGAGAGGTTCACGGTGATGAAGCGGTCCGAGAGCGGCATCCCGGATTGCGCGGTCGCGGTGCGGACCCGGAGCTTCGCCTCGGCGAGGGCGGTGTCCGGAAGACCGATGATCGCCATGCCGGGCAGCTGCTGCGAGACGGCGGCTTCGACCATGACGGCGGTGCCCTCGAGTCCGGTTAGCGCGATCGCTCCCGCGCGGCTCACCCTGCGGCTCACGAGATACCTCGGAGATGTTCGATGCAGGGGGCTGAGCCCTTCGGGAGTGTGATGCCGACGGCGTCGATACGGAGCGGGATACCGCGCACACCAGAGCTTCTGCTCCAGTCGAGGAGCAACCGCCGGAGACGGCTCGCCTTCAGCGCTGTGATCGCCTCGAAGGGGTGGCCGTACCCGGTGCCGCTGCGCGTCTTCACCTCGACCGCGACGATCGTGCCGCGATCCCTCGCGACGATGTCCAGCTCACCGTGCCGGTTGCGCCAGTTCCGTTCAAGGATCAAGAACCCTGCGCGTGTCAGGTACTCGGCGGCGAGTTGTTCGCCGTGCAGGCCCAGCGCTTGCCGCTCTGCGGTCCGTATATCGTTCATGTCGCTCCTCCTTGGGTTCATGCTGAGGGGCAAACAGGTGTGATGGAAGTGCGGTGCCGCCGATTCGAATAAGTTCCATTGAGAACACTGAATTGGCTGGGTGTGGAGGAAGAGTGGAGGCGTTCTGGCGGTGGTACACTTGACGGAGCACCTCGCATGAGGTGACTTCGCGTGCCCACTCATCGATGTTTCGCCACCGGTCTCCTCTGGGAGCGGCGCAACACGAGGGCACCAGGATCTGGTCGCGTTCGCGGCCGATAACAACCGCAATTGCGTGCCCACAGGGGTGCGCGGAACAGGAGATACGGCAATGGCCGTCGTCACCATGCGCCAGCTGCTCGACAGCGGCGTCCACTTTGGACATCAGACCCGACGCTGGAACCCGAAGATGAAGCGCTTCATCTTCGCGGAGCGCTCGGGAATCTACATCATCGACCTGCAGCAGTCGCTCGGCTACATCGACGCCGCGTACGAGTTCGTGAAGAACACCGTCGCGCGCGGCGGCAACGTGCTCTTCGTCGGCACGAAGAAGCAGGCTCAGGAAGCGATCGCCGAGCAGGCGACCCGCGTGAACCAGCCCTACGTCAATCAGCGCTGGCTCGGTGGTCTCCTCACCAACTTCCAGACCGTTACCGGCCGTCTTGAGCGCATGAAGGAGCTCGAGCAGCTCGACTTCGAGGGCACCACGAGCGGATTCACCAAGAAGGAGCTGCTGCTCAAGAAGCGCGAGCTCGAGAAGCTGCAGAAGTCGCTCGGCGGCATCCGTCACATGACGAAGACGCCGTCCGCGCTCTGGGTGGTCGACACCAAGAAGGAGCACCTCGCGATCGACGAGGCGCAGAAGCTCGGCATCCCGGTCATCGCGATCCTCGACACCAACTGCGATCCTGACGAGGTCACCTACCCGATCCCCGGCAACGATGACGCGATTCGTTCCGTCGCTCTGCTCACGCGCGTGATCGCCGACGCCGCGGCTGAGGGCCTCATGGAGCGCCACCAGAAGCCCGCCGAGGGCGAGGCTGCCGCCGAGCCGCTCGCCGAGTGGGAGGTCGAGCTGCTGAACGCCGAGGTCAAGACCGACGAGGTCGAGGCTGCCGCGGTCGCGGTCGAAGGCGCCGTGGAGGCAGTGGTCGAGGGTTCGGACGCGGCAGAGGCCGTCGTCGAAACTGCGGCAGAGGCCGTCGTCGAGGCCGTCGAAGAGTAACTCGCGGCTGATCGCTAGCCCGTCACACCACGTTCACCACTTTTTGTTAAGGAGTCATACATGGCTGCAGTAAGCATGGCTGCTGTGAAGGAGCTGCGCGAGCGCCTCGGCGCCGGCATGCTCGACAGCAAGAACGCACTCGTCGAGGCCGATGGAGACATCGAGAAGGCCATCGAGATCCTTCGTCTCAAGGGTCTCAAGGGAGTCGCCAAGCGCGGCGACCGCGAGGCGAGCGAAGGCCTCGTCGCCGTTAAGCAGAGCGATGGCGCTGCCACGCTGATCGAACTCGCCTGCGAGACTGATTTCGTCGCGAAGAACGAGAAGTTCATCGCCCTTGCAGACCGCGCGCTCGACGCGATTGTCGCGGCTGGCGCAACGGATGTCGAGAGTGCGCTTGCCGCTGCGGCAGAAGGCAAGACCGTCGGCGAGGTCATCACGGACGAGTCGGCGATCATCGGTGAGCGCATCGAACTCCGCCGCGTCGTGCGGGTCGAAGCCCCGTCGACCGCCGTCTACCTGCACCGCACTTCGAAGGATCTGCCCCCGCAGATCGGCGTCATCGTCGGTTACGCCGGCGACGACGAGAAGGTCGCGCTGAGCATCGCCCAGCACATCTCCTTCGCCGACCCCCTCTACGTGTCCCGCGAGGACGTTCCGGAGGCGGACGTTGAGAAGGAGCGCGAGATCGTCACGGAGATCTCGAAGAACGAGGGCAAGCCCGAGGCTGCACTGCCGAAGATCGTTGAGGGGCGCCTGAACGCGTTCTTCAAGCAGGTCGTACTCAACGAGCAGATCCACGCGCTCGATGAGGACAAGCGCGACGTGAAGAAGGTTGCGGATGCGGCCGGAATCACCGTCTCCGCGTTCGCCCGCGGCAAGATCGGCGCCTAACTGCCATCCAAGACCCGGGTCGGTCGGGAGTGATCCCGCCGGCCCGGGTCTTGTGCTGCCACCCGCACTATCATTGCCTCTGACAGAGCGTTTCGAGGCCATTCGAAGGAGTTCACATGACCGAGACCCCCGTCCGCAAGCGCCGCGTGCTCCTCAAGCTCTCGGGTGAGGCATTCGGAGGTGGCACGCTCGGTGTGAACCCCGATGTTGTGAGTCAGATCGCGCAGGAGATTGCCGCCGCGATGGACACCGCAGAGGTTGCCGTGGTCGTGGGCGGTGGCAACTTCTTCCGCGGCGCAGAGCTCTCCCAGCGCGGCATGGATCGGGCCCGGGCCGATTACATGGGAATGCTCGGCACCGTCATGAACGCGTTGGCGCTGCAGGACTTTCTCGAGCAAGCAGGGATTTCCAGCCGCGTGCAGTCGGCGATCACCATGACTCAGGTGGCCGAAACCTACATCCCGCTCCGCGCCATCCGGCACCTCGAGAAGGGGCGCGTGGTGATCTTCGGGGCAGGAGCTGGGCTTCCGTACTTCTCCACTGATACCGTTGCTGCGCAGCGGGCGCTCGAGATTCACGCGGACGAGGTGCTCGTGGCGAAGAACGGCGTCGACGGCGTGTACACGGCCGACCCCCGTCAGGATCCAGAAGCCACCCTGATCGACAGCATTTCCTACGGCGATGCCCTCGTTCGGGGCCTGAAGGTCGTCGACTCCACCGCATTCAGTCTGTGCATGGACAACGGGATGCCGATGCGAGTGTTCGGCATGGAACCGTCGGGCAACGTGACCGCTGCAATCCGCGGAGAGCGTCTTGGCACCCTCGTCCACAGCTGACGCGACGGTGCTGTCGTGCGCCCACCAGTAGACTTGACACATTGACCCCCGTAGCTAGGAGTACACCGTGATCGAAGAGGTCTTCGCCGACGTCAAGGACCGCATGAACAAGGCCGTCGAGTCGGCGAAGGAGAACTTCGCCACAGTACGGACCGGTCGCGCGAACCCGGCCCTCCTGCAGAACGTGCAGGTCGATTACTACGGCACACCCACCCCGCTGCCGCAGCTCGCCTCGGTGCAGAACCAAGACGCCCGCAGTCTCCTCATCACCCCCTACGACAAGGGCGCGATGAAGGATATCGAGCAGGCGATCCGAGACATGCCGAACCTTGGCGCGAACCCCTCGAACGATGGCACGGTCATCCGCGTTGCGCTCCCCGAGTTGACGGAGGAGCGCCGCAAGGAGTTCGTCAAGATCGTGAAGAGCAAGGCCGAGGATGCGCGAGTTGCCGTCCGCAACGTCCGGCGTCAGGCGAAGGACGAGCTCGAAGCGATGAAGAGCGAGATCGGTGAAGACGATGTGACTCGCGCCGAGAAGGAGCTCGAAGCGATGACCAAGCAGTTCATCGACCAGGTCGACGAGGCGATGAAGCGCAAAGAAGCCGAACTCCTCGAGGTCTGACCCGGATGGCTGCCGCGGAACGCAAGGACGATCTCCGGGCGCACCTGGAGGCCACTCGAGCTCAGCTCGAGGCGACCAATGCCCGGATCGAGGCCCGTGCGGGGCGAAACCTCGTGTTCGCGATCGGTTCTGGCCTGCTCTTCGGGGCGATCTTTCTGGCGAGTCTCTTCTTTCTGAAACAGCTATTCGTCGTGCTGGTCGCTTTGATTGTCTCGATCGCACTGGTGGAGCTCTCGACAGCATTCCGCGTCGCCGGCCGCCGTGTACCGCGCGTCGGAGTCGTGCTCGGGGGTCTGCTCATCGTCGGTGCAGCGGCCTTCGCCGGGTCTCGAGGGATGCTCCTCGGCCTCATTGCAGCGTCGGTGCTGCTGACGCTGTGGCGTCTCGTCGAGGGGCTTCTGCCGAAGTGGGAAGTGCCTCCGCGGACCCTTGTTCGTGACGTATTTTCCGGGTTGTTCACGCTTGTTTATGTCGCTTTTCTTGCCTCATTCGCCGTACTCCTGGTCTTCGGTGAGCGAGGGGAGTGGTGGGTGTTCGCCCTCGTGGCGACTGTCGTTTCGGTCGACGTCGGCGCCTACGCTGCCGGAGTGACCCTCGGCAAACACAAGATGACGCCGCGGATCAGCCCGAATAAGACCTGGGAGGGGTTTCTCGGCGCGGCATTTGCCGCTGCACTCGTCGGGGTCGTGGTCTCCGTGTTCGCGCTGCAACAGCCTTGGTGGTTGGGGATCATTCTCGGGATCGTGGTGCTCTTCACAGCGACGGGAGGGGATCTCACCGAGTCCCTCATCAAACGAAATCTCGGGGTGAAAGATATGAGTTCGTGGATCCCCGGTCACGGTGGCTTCCTCGACCGACTCGACTCGCTGCTGCCGTCTGCCGTCGGCGTATACGGTGTAGCACTGGTCGTGGGGGTGGTCTGACGCATGTCCGACTCCAAAAATTTGACGGGCGAACGGCGCACCCGGCGCGCGGGTGGGCGCGGGAGCGGAGAGCACACGGCGTTCCCGCTCGCGCACCGCTCGCAGTTCGGTTACGACCCGACACAGGTTGAGGCGTTCCTTGAGCGTGCCCGCCTGAGTTACGAAGGCGCAGAGGGCGACGTTGCCGTGATGACCTCGGCCGAGGTGCGCAATACAGCGTTCCCGGTGAAGAAGCACGGCTACTCAGTGCGCTACGTCGACGCCGCGCTTGATCGACTCGAAGAGGTCTTCTTCGAGCGTGAGCGACGGGCGCGGGTGCGCGCCGCCGGAGAAGAAGCCTGGTGGAAGGAAACCCGCGAACTGCTGTCGGAGGTCCGCGGCAGAGTGCAGCGCCCGCGGGGGAAGCGCTTCCGTCGGCGCGGGATCTTCGCCACGGGGTATCGACGATCCCAGGTGGACGCCCTGCTCGACCGTATCGCGGACATGTTCGAGCGCCGAGAACTCGGCATTACTCCCGCAGAGGTGCGGGACGTCGTCTTCCACTCCCAGTGGCGCGGTTACGATGAGGACCAGGTCGACGCTGTCCTGGACGCGGTGGTCGAGCTGATCCTGTCCACCCGCTGAACGAATCTCCCCAGAAGAAACCACGTGGTCATTGAACACCGCACCGCGTCGAGATAGAATCGTTATATTGTGTCTGCTGTGAATCCTTCCCCGCTCTCCCGCTGGTCGAAACTGCGTGCGCCGCTCGCGGTCCTCGCCGTGACCGTTTTTCTCGGTACCGCAGTCGTCGCTCCGTTCGCGATGCCGACCGCGCAGGCCGATTTCGACGAGGCGGCCTTTCAACTGCGGATCCACCAGGAATTCACCCCAAACGAGAACCCCACCGACGACCTGGTCTACGCCGAGGTACCGATCATTGAACTGCCCGACCCGGAAGAGGAGCGTCTGCGCCTCGAGGCTGAGGCTGAGGCGAAGCGTGCAGAGGAAGCGGCAAAGCAGGCCGCGAGTGCGCCTGCTGCGCCCAGCACTCCCGCGCCGTTACGGTACACGGGAGGCGGGTCACCGGCGGAGTGGATGGCGGCCGCCGGCATCGCAGAGAGCGAGTGGGGGTACGTCGATTTCATCGTGAGTAAGGAATCAGGGTGGAACCCGAACGCGGTCAACCCCTCGTCGGGTGCCTCGGGTCTCGTCCAGGCGCTACCCTGCGGAAAGGTGCCGGGAAGTTGCTTCGACCCGGTCGATAACCTTCGCTGGGCCGATGGGTATGCGAAGGGCCGGTACGGGAGCTGGGCCGCGGCATACGCGTTCTGGACCGCGAACCACTGGTGGTGACCGCGCGATGGCGCGCCACCGTCGGGTGAATAAGTATCAGCGCGCTGCACAACAGCCGGCGCGCGACCTCACGCATCTCGTGAACGGTGGGGCACGCCGTGAAACCCGGTCGGGGAGGGAATGGTTCGTTCGGACCATTCCCGCACAGCGGGCCGAGAAGGCCTACCGATGCCCGGACTGCGGCACGGAGATCCCTCCCGGGCAGGCTCACGTTGTCGCGTGGAGTGCGGAACACCTCTTCGGCGATGAGGCCGCTGTGAGGGATCGTCGGCACTACCACGCTCACTGCTGGCAGAGCCGATAGTCGCGACTCAGAAGAGCGTGGGAGGCCCTGTGGGAGGCGTCAGGCCCGGCTGCGGAGCGGCGAGCGTGCCAGCACCCGCAAGGCCGGGGCCGGAGTCGGGCGCTCGTCCAGCCTGAAACGCCGTCGCCGCGGCACGCGCACGCAGATCGGCAGCCTCGTTGAGTGGGTGCCCGGTGTGCCCGCGCACCCACTCGAACGTGACCTCGCGGCCCGCGAGCGCCGTGTCGATCTGCGCGAGCAACTCCTGATTCAGCACGGGCTTCCCGTCGGCTTTGCGCCAACCGCGGCGCTTCCACCCGGGCATCCACTTCGTGACCGAGTTGATCACGTACTGGCTGTCGCAGAGAATGTGCAGTGCCTCGTTAGACCGGTGCGCTGTGGCATGGAGAAGATCGAGCACGGCCATGAGCTCGCCCTGATTGTTCGTCGCCCGTGGCCAGCCTCCGGCGCGCCACTGGTGATCATCCACGATCCAGGCCCATCCAGCCGGGCCGGGGTTACCAAGCGCGGAACCGTCCGCTGCCGCAATGATGGTCACTGGATCGTTCCTCCGCGCTCTGCCGCATCGTGACCCGCGCCACCGTCCTCCCGAACGGGGTGTTCGAGCACCCCCTCGGTTACGGTGTCCATCTTCTGCGCGTTCGTAATGACCTCACCAGACTCTCGAAGTAGCGGGCCACTGCGCCGCGCTCAACTTTGAGCTGGGTCATGCGATCCTCGGCGGCGGCAAGGACGCGGGTCGCCCGCTCCTCAGCCGCGGTGAAGGCGAACTGTGCTTGGCGTTCGGCTTCGAGGACCACCGCTGCTGCTTCGCGCTCGGCAGCGGCTCGCGTGTTCTGCGCGTCCCTGACAGCCTCGGACGTGAGCCGCGCATATTCTTCGCGAGCGTCCTCCAGCTGGGAACGCAGTTCTGAAAGTTCGGCGTGCATCGCATCGAGCTCCTTCTGCCCGGCCTCCGATGCGGCACGCTGCTGCTCAGCCAATTCGCGGGCGAGGGCCTCTCGTTGCTGGCTCGAGTCCGCGGCGAACTCTGCGGATTCCACATCGATCTGCTCGCGCAGTGCATGCAGCTCGTCTTCCGCAACCGATCGGGCCTCGGCGAGGCTGGCCTCTTCGCTGTGGCGGTACTCCGCCAGCTCCGCGACGGTGTCGGCGCGAAGAAGGTCCGTCTCCTCGGCCACCGCGGCGCGACGCTCGGCGACTTCACGGTCGATCTGTGCGGTGGCGGCTTCGCGCTCGATCCGGAGTTCCTCAGCGTGCTGTGCGCGGGCTGCTGCGAGCTCACGCTCGAACTCTTCCCGTTCGCGCGCGAGGTCTGCGGCGAGCTTCACGCGTGCCCGATCGATCTCGAGCTCAAGCGTCTCCCGCTCCCGTGCGACGGCAGTAGCCGCCTCCTCGCGGTCGATACGGAGCAGCTCGTCTGTCGCTTCTCGCTCGTCGGTGAGGCGTTGCTCGTGCTCGCGGAGCTGCGCAGCGATACGCTCCTCGTGCGCGGTCGACTCGTCGCTCATCCGCGCCTCGTGCACCGAGAGTTCGGTGCTGAGACGCTGTCTCTGCTGCTCGGCTTCTGCCGCAAGCGCCCGTTCGTGCTGCTCGCGTTCGGAGGTCAGCCGTGCGGTGAGTTCTTCGGTTTCTGCGACGAGCCGGTCCTGATGCGCGGCGAGTTCCGCGCCGAGGCGAGCGTTGTGCTGCTCCTCTTCCTGGCCGATTCGCTGTTCGTGTTCGATTCGTTCCGCGTCGCGTTTCGCCCGCGCCTCAGCATCGGCTCGTTCGCGGTCTCGGTCGGCCTGTTCGGCGCGTGTCTGGAGTTCCGCAGCGAGTGCCTGCCGGTCGCGCTCCAGCGCGGAGTCGTGTGCTGCCCGCTCCTGTGCGATCCTGGCCTCGAACGCGCGACGCTCTGCCTCGAGTTCCTGTAACTGCCGTTCGCGTTCGGCTGCGAGTGTCTCGTCGTGCTCGGCGCGCTCCTGTTCGATCCGACCGCGAAGCATCTCGATCGTCGTGGCGTGCTCGCGCTGACGTCGATCGTGCTCTGCTTCGAGCTCGCGCTCCCGTTCTGCGAAGCGCGCCTCGAGCTCCGATTCTTCGCGCTGTCGTTTGGCTTCGAACTCGGCACGCGCACGCTCTCCCTCCTGCACGAGTCGTGCGCGTTCGAGCTCGGCCTGCCTCTCGTCCTCAGCTTTCTGCCGTGCGAACGCTTCGGCGTGGCGCGTCGTGCTCCGGCTGAGTTCACCCGCTTCCGTCCGCGCGTTGGACGTGAGCTGCTCGGCCTCGGTGCGGGCGCGAGCCAGCATTTCATCAGCGTTGCGTCTCGCAGTCTCGACCGCTGACACGGCCTCACGCTCTGCCGACTCCCGCGTGAGTTTCGCGGCCCGTCGAGCCTCGTCGAGCAGTCGTTCGCGTTCAGCGTTGGCTTCGCCGGTCTGCTCGGCGACATCGCGGCGAGCTCCCGTCAGGATGATTTCCGACTGCTCATTCGCCGTTGCCAGCAACGCTTCCGCTTTGGTCCGCGAATCTTCGAGGATGCGAGCGCTCTCCTCTTCGGAGGATCGTCGCAGCTTCTCGGCATCGAGATCGGCCTGCGCCATCAGTCGCTGGGCGTGATCCTCCGCGGCCTGCAGGCTCTTCTCCACGCGCAGACCCAGGCCGGAATACCCCGACGCACCGAGTTCAGCAACCTGATCCTGCAGCTCGGAGATCAACTGCTGCTGTTCCTCCCCGGTTCGACTAGCCTGCTGGTGCGCTTGCTGTAGGGCACCGAGATGTTCCTGCAGCGTCGAGATGTGCCCGGTCAGCGCTGCGACGCGCTCATCGACCTCCTCACGGTTGTAACCGCGGAAGGCGGGCGAGAACGGCTGGGCTGAATCGGACAAGAGGCCTCCGGACGAGTGGTTGAGGTCGTCGTGGCCGTCGCGCTGTGGAGCGCTGGGCACAGGGATTCATGATAGTTCACCAAGATTTGGATGGGCTCGGTGAGCCGTTTCCACGACATGTTCGGTTTCCTCCGCTACCGTTAGAGGGATGGAAGGATCCGGGCCGAGGCGCGGCCGGCCCGCGTGCGGGTCCGATCCGAAAAGATGATTGAGGAGCCACTTTGCGGTATCTGCTTGCGATCGCCGCGCTCGTACTGGCCGGCGTGATGCTGTTGCTAGGGATCGGGCAGCGCACCTTTCTCGCGGGTCCCGCGGAGATCCGCTACGACGTAGTCGCGAGCTCGGATGCGGGATACGCGGTGATCGAGGGCGACGCCTTCGCGAACGTACCCGGGCAGGCGAATGTCGTTGTCGCGGGTGAGTCGGCCTTCATCGCAACCGGCGCCGACCGTGATGTTCGCGCCTGGGTCGAGCCTTTCGATCACCTGGAGCTCGTCGCTGAACCTGCCGAGCGAGCATTTACCGCGGTACCTGTCAACGGGGTGCTCCCCGCCGCGGATGATGCCGATGACGAATCGGCCGACGCCGCGGATGGGGAGGACGAACCTCAGGCGAAGGAACCGATCGACCCGCGCGGCAGTGACCTCTGGACCGAGGAACGGTCCCTCGAAGGCGGGGAGGCTTCGGGTGAGCTCAGGATGCCCGTGCGCATGGACGATGACAAAGCGGTGATCGTCGCGACGAACGGCGTCGACCCACTTCCTGCCGATATCGCAGTCGTGTGGGTGCAGGATCGAAATACGCCGTGGGCCGGCCCGCTACTCGTTGCCGGAGCCGTGCTCGCACTCGTCGGCGGCGTGCTGTATTTGCTCGCCGTGGATCATGATCGACGTGGTCTCGGGCCGCGCCGTGGCAGGAAGGGGCCACTGCTGGGAATCAGGAATATGTTCTCTCGCCGCGGTGAAAAGTCCCCGCAGTCCCAAGGCGCTGCGGGGGAGAGCAAGGGAGCGCGCCTCGATTCTCGTGTTGCCGTGCCCGCGCTCGGTGTGGCGCTCGTGCTCGGACTCAGCGGGTGCTCCGCGAGCTACTGGCCGCAGTTCGGAGAGCCGGTCGAACAAGAAGTCGTCGAGGAAGCACCGGCCGCGGTGGCCCCGGTGCCGGTGACGAAAGCGCAGATCGAGAACATCATCGAACGGGTTTCGAAGGTCGCTTCCGAGTCTGATGACGCGCTGAGCGCAGAAGAGCTGCAAGCGCGGTTCGTCGGTGACGCGCTGGCGCAGCGGACGGCGAACTACACGATCCGCAACGCGGTGCCCGATTATGCGGTGATCCCACCCCGCATCACAGCAGAGCCACTTGACTACCAGCTCGTGCAGAGCACCGAGGGATGGCCGCGGACCCTGTTTCTCACCGTGGCCTCTGAGCGAGGTACCAGCGACGACAACGAAGGCGCGGAGTCTGAAGATGACGAGGCGAAGACTGAGCCCGAATCGTCGCCTTCGCTCGCGATGACGCTCACGCAGGAATCACCGCACGACAACTTCATGGTGTCTCGCGTGATTGCGTTGCGCGGAGGGATCTCGATGCCGCAGGCTGCGCCCGCTGAGGAAGGGACCGCGCTGCTCGCCCAGGACCTTGAAAGTCTGCTGCTGCCCCCGGGTGAGGTGGGTGCGGCGTTCGCTTCCGTTCTGCAGGACGGGGAGGAATCCGAACAGTTCGAACTGTTCGATCTCGGCGAAGATCGTATTCTCGAGAACTACGGCAAGGCACGCACAGCGCAGACGAAAGCTCAGGCCGAGGAGCAGGCTGCCGAGGACGGCGAGACGATGAGCATGGTCTACTCCGTGACGGCACGGCAAGGGGACGAGCCCGCCGTCGCGCTGTCCACCGGCGTCGGAGGTGCGCTCGTCGCCACGACGGTGATCGAGCAACAAATCATGGATTCGGACGGTGGCCGTCACAAGCCGCAGGCCGCCGGAGCCGTGAGCGCCCTCTCCGGACTCGAGGGGCAGCAAGAGCGGATCGTTCAGGTGCTTGCGCACCAGCTACTGTTCTTCGTGCCGAGCAAGGTAGACGAAGACGCGAAGATTCAACTGCTGGGTGTGACCAGCGAACTCGTAGGAGCAGGAAACTAACGAACATGTCGCAGCAGATGCCGAACTATATTCCCGGAGGCGGGATCGACCTCAGCCACCTCGCCGCCCGCGAGCGGGCGCCGCAGCAATCGGTCTCGGGTGAGGGCGGCCAGGCGGCAGCCCCCAGCCCGGGCGGTGCTGGCGGTCAGGTCGTCGACGTTCCTTCGCTCGTGATCGATGTCACGGACGCGACCTTCGAACAGATCACTCAGCTTTCGGGTGTGGTCCCGATCGTGTTCGACCTGTGGGCCGACTGGTGCCAGCCATGCAAGACGCTGAGTCCGATCATCGAAAAGGTGACGCGGGAATTCGACGGGCAGTTGCTGCTGGCGAAGGTCGACGTCGACGCGAACCCCGGCCTTGCGCAAGCGTTCCAGGCGCAGTCGATTCCCACGGTAGTGGCGCTCGTTGGCGGACGACCGGTGCCGCTGTTCCAGGGTGCCGTGCCGGAACAGCAGGTGCGTGAATTCTTTACGCAGCTGCTGCAGCTCGCCGCGCAGAACGGCGTGTCGGGACGAGTGAATGCGCCCGAAGGTGAAGAGACGGAGCCGCCCGTGGAAGCTCCCGCGGAACCCGAGATTCCCGAGGCACACCGTGCGGCCGTTGAAGCTGCCGAACGCGGTGACTACGCAGGTGCCGTCGCCGAGTGGGAAGCCGTGCTGCAGAAGTCGCCGGCCGACGCTGAGGCGCGGGCCGCGCTCGTGCAGGTGCGGCTCCTCCACCGGCTCGCAGGGTATAGCGCCGACGAGATTCGTGGGGCCGCGGCGGAACACCCGACGGACATCGACGCACAGATGCGCGTTGCTGACCTAGACCTGTCGGGCGGGCACGTCGAAGACGCCTTCTTACGTCTGCTCGACATGTACGCGCAGCGCGCCGCAGATCCAGAGGCGGCGGCCATTCGAGAGCGACTGCTCGAGCTCTTCGAAGTCGTCGGAGTCGCTGACCCCCGCGTCAGTGCGGCCCGGGCCAAACTCGCGAACCTGCTGTACTGAGCGGGGTGCGAGTGGCCGTGGCGGAACCTCCGACCAGAGGCGGTGCGTACCTCGATCACGCGGCGACCTCACCGATCCCGGAGAACGTGCTCGACGCATACGTCGAAGCGTTGCGGGTCACCGGGAACCCGGCATCGACGCACGGACACGGGCAGGGCGCGAGCGAGATGCTCGAGAGCGCCCGCGAACGGCTCGCACGGGCGCTCGGCTGCGATCACGCAGAACTCACCCTCACCGGCGGGGGAACAGAATCAATCAACCTCGCGTTGAAGGGCACCTATTGGGCGCGACGTCGAGCGGGTGCGGGCCCGGTCATCCTCATCGCCGACGGTGAGCACCACGCGACGGTTGAGTCCGCCGAATGGCTGCGAGACGCCCAGGGCGCCCGGCTGCGCTGGCTCCCGATCGATGCCGAGGGTCGTTTGCGGCCCGAAACGCTCGCAGCCGCGATTTCTGAAGCCGGGCCGGACCAGGTGGCGCTCGTGTCATTCTTGTGGGCAAACAACGAGGTCGGAACGATCCAACCCGTGCGCGAACTCTGCAGCGTCGCGGCGAGCGCCGGAATCCCGGTTCACGTCGACGCGGTTGCCGCGCTCGGGCAGGTCCCCATCAATTTCCGCGAGGCAGGGGCCGACCTTCTCTCCGTCTCCGCGCACAAGGTCGGCGGTCCCGTGGGTGTGGGCGCGCTCGTGGTTGGCCGCCGCGTGGTAGCCGATTCACTGTTCCACGGCGGCGCACAGCAGCGATCACGTTCCGGCACCCAGGACGTCGCAGGTGCCGTCGCCTTCGCCGCGGCTCTTGAAGCTGCGATCGAGCCCGATGGAAGCCCTCGAGCGGATCGAATCGTGCGGCTCGCGGAGCTGCGCGATCGACTGATCCAGGGGGTTCGCGCGATCGACCCGAGCGCCGTGCTACGCGGTGCAGATCCCTTGAGCGATCGCCTCCCGGGCAATGCGCACTTCACTTTTCCGGGCTGTCAGGGTGACTCGCTTGTCTATCTGCTCGACGCCGCCGGGGTTTCCGTCTCGGTCGGTTCAGCCTGCCAGGCCGGAGTCGCCGAGATCTCGCACGTGCTGCTTGCGATGGGACTGCCGGAATCCGAGGCTGTCGGCGCGCTGCGTTTCACCCTCGCACCGGATACTCGCGATGACGAGATCGCAGCGTTGCTCGCGGCACTCCCTCAAGCGCTCGAGCGTGCACGTGCGGCGGGGCTCGCGTAAGCGTAGGATGACGGCGTGAAAGTTCTGGCGGCGATGAGCGGGGGAGTCGATTCCGCGGTGGCGGCTGCGCGCGCGGTCGAGGCGGGGCACGAGGTCGTGGGCGTGCACTTGGCGCTGAGTCGAATGCCGGGCACACTCCGTACGGGTTCGCGCGGCTGCTGCACGGTCGAAGACGCGATGGACGCCCGCCGTGCGGCGAACCTGCTCGGCATTCCCTTCTACGTGTGGGATCTGAGTGAGCGCTTCAAAGAGGACGTCGTCGACGACTTCATCGCGGAGTATGCCGCCGGGCGCACCCCGAACCCCTGCATGCGCTGCAACGAGAAAATCAAATTCTCCGCGCTTCTGGATAAGGCGATCGCCCTCGGCTTCGACGCCGTCGCGACCGGGCACTACGCGACCCTCGCTTCAGGGGAACACGGTACCGAGCTGCATCGTGCGAGCGCCTGGGCGAAGGATCAGTCGTACGTGCTGGGGGTCCTCACGGAGCGGCAGCTCGCCCGCTGCTACTTTCCGCTCGGCGACACCCCGTCGAAGGATCTCGTGCGGGCTGAAGCCGATGAGCGCGGCCTGCAGGTCGCGCAGAAGCCGGATAGTCACGACATCTGCTTCATCCCGGACGGTGACACGCGCGGCTGGCTCTCCGAGCACGTCCGGCGAGAGCCCGGGGAAATCCTCGATGAGAGCGGTGCCGTCGTGGGTAGTCATGACGGGGCGCACGGGTACACGATCGGTCAGCGACGAGGACTGCAGCTCGGGCGACCCGCGCCTGACGGGCGCCCACGCTACGTCCTGTCCATTCGGCCGGTCTCGAACGAGGTGGTCGTCGGACCGAAGGACCGACTCGCGATCGGACGGATCGCGGGTGGCCGGTTCAGCTGGGCAGGCACCCCCGGCTTCGATGTGAGCGCTGAATTCGCGTGCGAGGTGCAGATCCGGGCGCACGCCGAACCGGTTCCGGCGCGTGCTCGGCTCGAGCCGATCCTAGAGGCCGACCGCACCGAGCAGCATCGGGCGGAGGCAACCCATGAGGTGGTGGTCGACGTCGATCTTGATCGAGCCGAACCGCTCACCGGCGTCGCGCCGGGGCAGACCGCGGTCCTCTACGTCGGCACCCGCGTTCTCGGCCAGTTCACGATCGATCGCGCCGTGCCGATCGTTCCGCCGACGGGAGAATCTCGAATCGACGTGCACGGATGACGCCCCAGACATCTGATGATTTCGCTCGCGCTCGTGCGGAAGCCGAGCGCCTCGCCGCGGAGATCGATCGTCTGCGGTCCGCGTACTATTCGGAGGCCACGAGCCTCGTGTCGGACGCCGAATACGACGCTCTCTTCCATCGACTGGAGGATATCGAACGTGAGTACCCGCAGCTCGCGGGTCAGGACAGCCCGACACAGGACGTCGGGGCCGCGATCGTCTCCGCAGGTTTCCCGGAGCACGAGCACGCGGAACGCATGCTCAGCCTGGACAACGTGTTCTCTATCGAGGAATTTCGCGAGTGGGCGGTGAAAACCCGCGCGGCAGCCGGGCGCGACGTGCGCTGGCTCACAGAGCTCAAGATCGACGGCCTCGCGATCAGTCTCGCTTATCGGAATGGTGAGCTGCAGACGGCCACGACTCGCGGCGACGGCAGAGTCGGGGAGAACATCACCGAGAACGTCGATCTGATTCCGGCGATTCCGCGCACACTCCACGGAGAGGGCATCCCGGAGTTCTTTGAGGCCCGCGGAGAGGTATTTCTCGCGAGGTCGGATTTCGAGGCTCTGAACCGTCGACAGCACGAACTGCAGGACGCATACGCGGCTGCGCAGCGGGCAAAGGGCGTTCCCGAAGAGCGGATCCCCATCAAATTCCCCGAGTTCGCGAACGCCCGCAACACCGCAGCCGGAAGTTTACGACAGCGGGCAGAAAAGCGCAGCGCGAGCGAACTCGAGCTCATGCGGGAACGACTCGGGCGGCTGTCGATGTTCGTTCACGGAATCGGAGCGTGGGAGGATTCGGAGTTCGCGGACCAGTCCGACGTGTACGAGAGCCTCGCGCGCTGGGGGCTCCCAGTGTCGCCGTACACTCGTGTCTTCGACAGCGTCGACGGGGTTGCGGACTTCATCGAAGAGCAGGGCGCGCACCGGCACGACGTCGAACACGAAATCGATGGAATCGTCGTGAAGATCGACGAGCTCGCGCTGCACCAGGAGCTCGGTCAAACGAGCCGCGCGCCGCGCTGGGCGATCGCCTACAAGTACCCGCCGGAAGAGGTGCACACGAGACTTCTCGACATCAGGGTGGGGGTCGGCCGGACCGGCCGCGCCACACCCTACGCGGTCATGGAGCCGGTGGTAGTCGCGGGATCGACTGTCCGTCAGGCGACCCTGCACAACCAGCAGGTTGTGAAAGCAAAGGGCGTGCTGATCGGGGACACGGTCGTGCTGCGAAAGGCCGGCGATGTCATTCCCGAGGTGCTCGGAGCCGTGATCGAACGGCGTAACGGCACGGAAGTTAAGTGGCGGATGCCGGAGCTCTGCCCCGAGTGCGGGACAGCCTTGCGCCCGATGCGCGAGGGCGATATCGATTTGCGGTGTCCGAATGCCCGCGGGTGCCCTGCGCAGGTGCGCGGCCGCGTCGAGCACATTGGTTCTCGGGGGGCGCTCGACATCGAAGTGCTCGGGGAGATCACCGCTGCCGCGCTCACGCAGCCGGAAGAGCCGGTCACTCCGCCACTTGAGACGGAAGCGGGGCTCTTCGACCTCACCCTCGACGAGCTCGTGCCCATCGTCGTCGTGGTGCGCGACAGCGAAACTGGGGAACCGGTCCTCGACGAGACGACGGGCGAGCCGCGGCGTCGAACCCCGTTCCAGAGGCTCGGACCGGCGACCTACCCGCCGGGGTGGGAGAACTCGACCGCCACCGAACGGCGCGCAGCCGGCATCAGGAAGAACCACCGCGAGGTGCTGCCGTCGAAGGACGCGGAGACGTTTTTGGCCGAGCTCGAGAGGGCGAAGACCAAACCGCTGTGGCGACTGCTCGTTTCACTGAACATTCGCCACGTCGGACCCGTGGCAGCGCGTGCGCTCGCGGACTGGTTCGGCTCGCTTGCCGCGATTCGGGCGGCAAACCGTGAGGAACTCTCGCGCGTGGAGGGTGTCGGCGAGACGATTGCCGAGTCTCTTGCAGGCTGGTTTGCAGTGGACTGGCACCTTGAGATCGTGGACAGATGGGCCGCTGCTGGCGTGCAGTGGGCAACGCCGGGACACCCGGGTCCAGGTGCCGAAGAAGCCTCGGAAGGGGTGCTCGCCGGACTCACGGTCGTAGCCACCGGAACGCTTGAAGGCTATACGCGAGAAGGGGCGAAGGAAGCGATCATCGCGGCCGGCGGAAAGGCCGCATCCAGCGTCTCGAAGAAGACGGACTTCGTCGCCGCGGGTCCGGGAGCCGGATCCAAACTCGCACGGGCAGAAGAACTCGGGATCCCGGTGCTCGACGCCGAACAATTCAGAGTGCTCGTCACGCAGGGGCCGTCGGCGCTCACTCTGCCGACTCCCTCGGAGTGAAGTTATCCACAGTTTGGTATCTCGCCCGCGAGCGACGCTCAAATGCGCCTAGGCTGAAACTGGTGCGGGGGAACGAGAGACTCAAAGACTGTGGAGGTCATCGATGACGAGCATCCAACTCACCGCAACCACCGGCAGCCTTGCGCGTGAACCATCGTTGCACGGCGCATCTGATGTTGGCGGGCCCGTACGTGCCGGCTGGGCGCTGCAAGATCCTCTCCTCACTCGCTATTACGACGACGAGTGGGGCGTGCCGGTTCACGATGATGTCGGAGTGTTCGAGCGTTTGAGTCTCGAAGCGTTTCAATCCGGGCTCTCGTGGCTGACCATTTTGCAACGCAGGGAGGGTTTCCGCGCGGCATTTCTCGGCTTCGATCCCGTCCGCGTCGCCGAGTTCGGGCCGGAGGACGTGCAGCGACTGCTGAACGACGAACGGATCATCCGCAACCGGAGGAAGATCGAGGCCACAATTTCGAACGCACAGGCCGTACTGCGCTTGCGCGACGAAGGCCCCGGCCTTGCAGCGCTCGTGTGGTCGTACATGCCGGATCGCTCGCCCGCACCCCAAACCGACGCTGACGTGCCGAGTACATCGCCGGAGTCTCACGCACTCGCGAAAGAGCTCAAGCGGCGTGGCTTCAGCTTCGTCGGGCCGACAACCGTGTACGCGCTCATGTGCGCGATCGGGATCGTCGACGCGCACCTGGTGGACAGTCACCGCCGCGGCTGCTCCGGATACTGGTCGGTGGGAGGCACGCGCACGTCACGGCCTCTGCCCTGAGCGCACGCACTCCGTACCGCTCGATAGGATGGACGGGTTCGAATAGAATCCACCAGCCTTGGAGCAGCATGCCTGAAACGACTGCGGCCGCAGGGGCGCCCGCGAACGGAGAGATCACGGCAGAGACCGTGCAACACCTCGCCGGACTTGCCCGGATCGCCCTCACCGATGCCGAGGTCGAGTCGCTCACGAGCGAACTCGGCTCGATACTGACGAGCATTGCCAAGGTCGGTGAGGTCGCCACGCCCGAGATCCCGGCGACGAGTCACCCGATCCCTCTGAGCAACGTGACCCGCGAAGATGTCATCGCCGATGTGCTGACCCTCGACGAGGCGCTCACGAACGCACCGGACGCGGCAGATGGCATGTTCCGCGTGTCCTCGATCCTCGGCGAAGAACAGTAGTAGGGGGGCGACGGTGAACGAATTGATCACACTCACCGCGGCAGAACTTGCCGCGAAGCTCGCTGCGGGCGAGGTCTCAGCGGTCGAAGCGACACGTGCGCATCTCGACCGAATTACCGAAGTCGATGGGCAATACGGTGCGTTTCTCGCGACCGATCCCGCCGCGTCGATTGCTGCTGCGGAGCGCATCGACTCGCGCCGCGCCGCGGGCGAGAGCCTCGGTGAACTTGCGGGCGTGCCCCTCGCGATCAAAGATGTCCTGGTCACCACCGACATGCCCGCGACATCCGGGTCGCGCATGCTCGAGGGGTACCGGTCCCCGTTCGACGCGACCGCCGTCGCGAAGGCCCGCGCCGCCGGGCTCGTGAACATCGGGAAGACGAACATGGACGAGTTCGCGATGGGCTCCTCCACCGAGAACTCGGCCTTCGGCCCGACACGGAATCAGTGGGATCCCTCACGCGTACCTGGTGGGTCGGGAGGCGGCTCCGCGGTCGCCGTCGGCGCATTCGAGGCACCGCTCGCTCTGGGCTCCGATACGGGTGGCTCCATCCGCCAGCCTGCAGCGCTCACCGGCACGGTCGGCGCGAAGCCCACCTACGGCGGGGTAAGCCGCTACGGGGCGATCGCTCTCGCGTCATCACTCGACCAGATCGGGCCGTGCGCTCGCACCGTGCTCGATACCGCGCTCCTGCACGACGTGATTGCGGGGCACGACCACCACGATTCGACCTCGCTGGATTTCGCGTGGCCCTCGATGGCTGCGGCCGCACGAAGCGGCGCGGATCCCTCGTCCCTCGCCGGCATGCGCATCGGCGTGGTGAAGGAGCTCATGCTCGACGGACTCCAGGCGGGGGTGAACGAACGCTTTCAGGAGGCCCTCGCGCTCGCGGAGGCACAGGGCGCCGAGATCGTGGAGGTTGACGCGCCGCACTTTGAATACGCGGTCGCCGCCTACTACTTGATCCTTCCGGCGGAAGCGTCGAGCAACCTGGCGAAGTATGATTCGGTGCGTTTCGGGCTGCGCGTTGCGCCGGCTGACGGCGGCACGGTCGAGAGCGTCATGAGTGAGACTCGTGCGGTAGGTTTCGGAGCCGAAGTAAAGCGCCGCATCATCCTGGGTACCTATGCATTGTCGGCGGGATACTACGACGCGTATTACGGCAGTGCACAGAAAGTACGCACGCTCATCCAACGCGACTTCGCTGCGGCATTCGATCGCGTCGATGTGATCGCCTCGCCGACCGCGCCAACCACGGCGTGGCACCTCGGCTCCCACCGCGGCGACCCCATGCAGGATTACCTGAACGATGCGACCACGATTCCGGCGAACCTCGCGGGAATTCCCGGACTGAGCCTCCCCATCGGCCTCGCAGCGGAGGACGGCCTCCCGGTTGGACTGCAGCTCATGGCTCCCGCCTTCGAGGACGCCCGTGTGTATCGCGCGGGCGCGGCGCTCGAGGCACTGATCTCAGACCGCGACGGCGGACCCTTCTGGGCACGAGTTCCGTCCGCGGACCGCACCACGATTCGAGAGGCGGGGAACTAATGGCCCGGACCAAGCTCATGGACTTCGACCGCGCGCTCGAGCTGTTCGAGCCGGTGATCGGGCTCGAGGTTCACGTCGAACTCAACACCGAGACGAAGATGTTCTCCTCGGCACCGAACACCTTCGGCGCAGAGCCGAACACCAACCTGACCCCCGTATGCCTCGGCCTCCCCGGGGCGCTGCCCGTCATCAACGAGCAGGCCGTGCGCTACTCGATGAGCCTGGGGCTCGCGCTCGGCTGCGAGATCGCGGAGCTCTCAGGGTTCGCGCGGAAAAACTATTTCTACCCCGACATGGCGAAGAACTATCAGATCTCGCAGTACGACGATCCGATCGCGTTCGACGGATCCGTCGAGATCGAGCTCGCCTCGGGGCGCGTCCTGCACGTGCCGATCGAGCGGGCGCACATGGAGGAGGACGCGGGTAAGCTCAACCACGTCGGCGGCTCCACAGGGCGCATCCAGGGCGCCGAGTACTCCCTCGTCGACTACAACCGCGCGGGCGTTCCCCTCGTCGAGATCGTGACCCGACCGATTTTCGGTGGCGAAGCGGATACGCCGGAGATCGCCGCGGCGTATGTCGCGACGATCCGTGAGATGGTCATCGCGCTCGGCATCTCCGACGCTCGGATGGAGCGCGGCAACCTGCGCTGCGATGCGAACGTCTCTCTTCGTCCGCGCGGCCACGAGGACGCCGGGATGAGCGTGCTGGGCACCCGCACCGAGACGAAGAACGTGAACTCCCTCCGCTCGATCGAGCGCGCGGTGCGCTTCGAAATCCAGCGCCAGGCACAGATCCTCGCTGACGGCGGCACGATCACCCAGGAGACCCGTCACTGGCATGAGGACACAGGGGAGACCTCGCCGGGGCGACCGAAGAGTGACGCCGACGACTACCGTTACTTTCCGGAGCCGGATCTGGCACCGCTCACGCCGTCTCGTGAGCTGGTCGTAGAGCTTCGCGCGGCATTGCCGGAGCACCCGACGCTCCGTCGGCGCCGGCTGAAAGCCGAGTGGCAGTTCTCGGCGCTCGAGTTCCAGGACGTCGTAAACGCCGGTCTGACGGCGACGATCGAGGCGACCGTCGCCGCCGGCGTGCCGCCGCAGACCGCCCGGAAGTGGTGGATGGGTGAGGTCGCCCGGATTTCGAACGAGCGGGGTGTTCCTGCGTCAGAACTCATCACACCCGAGCAGATCGCCTCGGTCGTGGAACTCGTCGACGCTGGCACGCTGAACGACAAGCTCGCGCGGCAGGTGATCGCCGGCATCATCGACGGCGAGGGCACTGCTGCCGAGATCGTGGAGGCACGCGGTCTGGCGATCGTCTCCGATGAGGGCGCGCTCGTGGAAGCGGTGGATGCTGCGCTCGCAGAGCAGCCGGATGTGCTCGCCAAGATCCGTGACGGAAAGGTGCAAGCCGCCGGCGCGATCATCGGCGCGGTCATGAAGGCGATGCGCGGTCAGGCCGATGCCGGTCGCGTGCGGGAGATCGTGCTGGAGCGGGCAGAGAGCCAATAAAGCGGGAGCGGGGGCAGGGGAGCGAAGCATGTCGAACATCCAGGGTCACTCGACCCGGGGCGCGTATGTCACGGGCGGCGCCGAGTTCACGCGAGACACGAACTACATCGAGGATCGGATTGTCGCGGACCCGGCACAGGTCCGCGCGCTCCCCGCTCCGCCGCCGTCGAAGGTGGGGTCGATGGGGTACGGCCTCTCCGACGGGGCCCAGGCCTGGCCGGTCGAGTCCGGTCGCTACCGGCTCATTGCGGCGAACGCGTGCCCGTGGGCGAATCGGACCGTGATTGTGCGGCGCCTGTTGGGGCTCGAAGAGGCTATTTCGCTGGGGCGCCCCGGCCCCACCCACGACGCACGCTCGTGGACGTTCGATCTCGATCCTGGCGGTCGCGACCCGATCCTTGGCACGGAACGGCTGCAAGAGAATTACTTCCGGCGGTTTCCCGAGTATCCGCGTGGCATCACCGTTCCCGCGATCGTCGATGTGCCCACGGGCGGCGTCGTCACGAACGACTACCCGCAGATCACACTCGACTTCTCTACGCAGTGGCAGGCTCATCACCGCGAGGGAGCCCCGGACTTGCTGCCCGAGGGAGAACTTGCGGAGATGTGGCCGATCATCACCAGGATCTTCACGGAGGTTAACAACGGCGTCTACCGCTGCGGTTTCGCGGGCAGTCAAGACGCCTACGACGCGGCCTACGCTCGACTCTGGGAGGCGCTGGACTGGCTCGAGGAGCGGCTCTCCACACGACGCTTCCTCATGGGCGGCACCATCACCGAGGCCGATGTGCGCTTGTTCACGACGCTCGCCCGTTTTGACCCCGTGTACCACGGGCACTTCAAGACGAACCGGAACAAGCTTTCCGAGATGGAAAACCTCTGGGGCTACGCGAGGGATCTGTTCCAGACCCCGGGCTTCGGTGACACCATCGACTTCGTGCAGATCAAGCAGCACTACTACATCACTCACGAGGATGTGAACCCGACACAGATCGTGCCCGCGGGCCCTGATCTTGGCAACTGGCTTGATCCGCACGACCGTGAGCGGCTCGGGGGGTCGCCATTCGGAGATGGCACCCCACCCGGACCGGTCCCCGCGGCCGAACGTATCACGGGGAGTCTGCTCAGCTGACGCTGTCTGCGTCCACCCAGGCCATGGACTTGCCGACCGCCTTTCGCCACTGTCGCAGTAGGCGCTCCCGCTCTGACGCCGCCATTGCCGGCTGCCACCGGTGGTCCTCCCGCCAGTTCGCGCGAAGCTCATCGGTACCGGACCAGAAGCCGACCGCGAGGCCGGCGGCGTAGGCCGCGCCGAGGGCCGTCGTCTCGGGGACCCGCGGCCGAACGACGGAAACGCCGAGGATGTCGGCCTGGAACTGCATGAGCGTTTCGTTCGCAACCATGCCACCGTCGACGCGGAGCTCGTGGAGAGGCACACCACCCGCCTGCGAGACGTCAGCGTTCACCGCGTCCAGCACGTCTCTGGTCTGGTAGGCGACCGACTCGAGCGCCGCGCGGGCGATATGCCCCCGATTCGAGAAGCGGGTCAACCCGAGGAGCGCGCCGCGAGCATCGGGACGCCAGTACGGGGCGAAGAGCCCCGAGAACGCCGGCACGAAGTAGACGCCGCCGTTATCTGGGACGGACAGCGCAAGCCGTTCCACCTCGGCTGCGGAGCGGATGAGGCCCAGCTGATCACGCAACCACTGGATGAGGGATCCCGTGACCGCGATCGATCCCTCCAGCGCGTAGTGCACCGGCTCGCCGCCGATCTGGTACCCGACGGTCGTCAGCAGCCCGTTGTTCGAGCGCACGATCTCGGTACCCGTCTGGAACAGGAGGAAACACCCCGTACCGTACGTGTTTTTCGACTCGCCGGCCGCGAATGCCGCCTGCCCGAATGTGGCGGACTGTTGATCTCCGAGAATTCCCGCGACGGGCGTGCCCCGCAGTAACGAGGAGGCCTCGGCGTGGCCGTAGACCTCGGCGGAGGAGCGGATCTCGGGCAGCATCGAACGGGGAATGCCGAACGTGTCAAGCAGGTCGTCGCGCCACTGCAGCGTCTCGAGATCCATCAGCAGCGTTCGGGAGGCGTTCGTGACGTCGGTCGCGTGCACGCCGCCGTCGGTGCCGCCCGTCAGGTTCCACAGCACCCAGCTCTCGGTGGTGCCAAAGAGCAGCTCGCCACGTACCGCCCGCTCACGTGCACCCTCCACGTTGTCGAGAATCCAGGCAATCTTCGACGCGGAAAAGTAGCTCGCGAGCGGCAACCCGGTCGCCTGTTTGAAGCGGTCCACGCCGCCTTCGGCAGCGAGCCGGTCGATCACTGGCTGTGTGCGCGTGTCTTGCCACACGATCGCGTTGTAGACAGGCTCACCCGTCCGCCGATCCCACACCACCGTGGTTTCGCGCTGGTTTGTGATGCCGATGGCGGCGATATCCCGTTCGGTGAGGTCGGCTCGGCCGAGGGCGGTGCCGATCACCTCTTGCACGTTCTGCCAGATCTCGAGAGGGTCGTGCTCCACGTACCCTGCGCTCGGCATGATCTGAGCGTGTTCGGTCTGGCCGGAGGCCACGGGGCTTCCCGAGCGGTCGAAGACGATCGCGCGGGTAGACGTCGTCCCCTGGTCGATCGCGAGGATGTGGGTGGGCATCGGCGGCTCCTTCGCTGCGGTGCGCTGCGTGCGGTGTGGTGGGTTCATTCTGCGAGAAATGGGCGGTCTCGCCTACCCGGCCGGTTTTGATCCTGAAAGGCTCGTAGCGTGTGCGAGGCCAGGTCCGTCGAGGGACACCCGGTGGAGGTCTCGCAGAATTCTTTCGGCGCGCTCCACCTCGGAGCGAATTCTCTCGGGCCCCCATGAAAGCGCAGACGCTGCCGCCTGGGCAACTTCTTCGAGTGCAGCCCGAGTCAAGCCACCGGTGAAGGCGAGGGACGTGCGCCGCAGCAGCAGGTCGTCGAGGTGAAGTACGTCTTCCCGAGCAGCGAGCGTCGCGATCTCCTCGGCGAAGTACTCTGGTGCGTGCACCAGTTCCCTGGGCTCGCGCGGCAGTCTCTCGAGAATCTCGGCCGCGTTCGTGCCGTAGCGGTCAAGCAGACGTTCCACGACCTCGGCCGAGCGTCCGCCGCGGTGGCGCGCCACCCAAATGCGTCGAGCCGCCCGGTCCTGCGGATACCCGACACCACCGCCGATCACCGTGGAGCGCGTGCTCGTCGCACGTGGGACACCGATGATCTGTAGTGCTTCGTCTCCGAGGTGCTCGGCGAGCGCCCGGAAGGTGGTCCATTTGCCGCCCACAAGACTGAGGCTTGGCACATCGCCCAGCCACCCGTGTTCGATGCGGTAGTCGCGCGAGACGAAGCCCGGTGCCGTGTCGTCGTGGTGGGGGAGCGGCCGAACACCCGAGAACGTGTAGATGATCTGCGAACGATCTACACGGATACTCGGATAGACGTGCGGGATCAGGTCGAAGAAATAGTCGATCTCCTCGTCTGTGCACACCGCTTGTTCGCCGGGGTCGGCTTCGAGGTCGGTCGTACCAACCATCACACGGCCCTTCAACGGATAGATGAGCACGATACGGCCGTCGGAGTGCTCGAAGAACAACTCCCGGCCGCCCGTCGCCGCGAGCAGTTCGGGATGGTCGAGAACGATGTGCGATCCCTTCGTGCCGCCCATGTAGCTGGTCGGTCGTCCGAGTGCGGTGTTCGTCTCGTCAGTCCAGGGTCCGCTGGTGTTGATGATGGTGCGAGCGGTGAATGCGAACTCCTCGCCGCTCCCTGCGTCGCGCAGCGTGACCGCACCGTCCGTGAAACCCACCGCGGCGACGTAGTTCGCCGCCCGGGCCCGGCTCTCGGTGGTACGCGTGTCGTCCCCTCCGCCCGCGATCCCGTCAGTGAGAACGTCCAGGGCGAGGCGCTCCGGATCTCGCATCGAAGCGTCATAATACGTGGCGGTGTACTTCACTTCAGGGTTGAGTCGAGGCAGATCTCGTAGGGATCGTGACCTGCCATGGAAGCGGTGGCGCGGCACTCGTCCGCCGCCGCGGGAGAACAGATCATAGATCAGCAGTCCGACCTTGATGAGGAGCGCGCCTCGTTCGCGCGGCCGGCCGCGTCCGTGTGAGACGAGGAGCCGGAACGGGGCAGAGAGAATGCCGGAGAACGTCGAGAAGATGGGAATGGTGGTGCGGAGGGGCCGCACGTAGTGCGGAGCGTTGCGCACGAGACGATTCCGTTCCTGCACCGCCTCACGCACCAGCCGAAACTCGCCATTCTCCAGGTAGCGAATGCCCCCGTGCACCATGTGGCTCGAGGCGGCGGAGGCACCGGAGGCGTAGTCAGCGCGGTCGATGAGTGCGACGTCGACTCCCTGCAGGGCGAGCTCCCGGAAGGTGGCGATGCCGTTGATCCCTGCCCCGATGATCAGCACATCCGCCTGCGGGCGCTGTTGAAGAGCGACGACCGAGGCACGAAGTGAATCCTCGCCGGCCGACGTCGAACGTTGAGCACTCATGAACACCACGCTACAAGACCGCGAAGCTGAGCGGCGGACAGGTGCAGCGTGATGTGGTGCAATGGAGGCATGAGGGGTGAGCGGCGAACGGAAGCGTCGATCCTCCACGTCGACATGGACTCCTTCTTCGTCTCGGTCGAGCTGCTCGACCGGCCCGAGCTCGTCGGCCTTCCGGTGGCCTCCGGCAATGACACGTCGCGGTCGGTCGTGTCCAGCGCTAGCTACGAAGCCCGGCGGTTTGGCGTGCGCTCGGCGATGCCCGTCCGGCGCGCGAAGCAGCTGTGCCCGGAGCTCGTCCTCATTCCACCGACCTTCGAAAAGTACCGTCGCGCTTCTCGGCAGGTGATGGCGGTGTTCCAGGAGTTCACGCCGCTCGTCGAACCACTGAGCATCGACGAAGCCTTTCTCGATGTTGCCGGATCGATTCGGCTCTTCGGGCCCCCCGCCGAAATCGCCAGACTTCTCCGCGAGCGGGTGCGAGAGCGCACCGGTCTGCCAGCGTCGGTCGGACTAGCCGGAACGAAATTTGTTGCGAAGCTCGCGTCGCAGCGCGCGAAGCCGGACGGTGTGCTCGAGATCCCTCCCGAACGCACCCTCGACTTCCTCCACCCACTTCCAATCGAAGCGATGTGGGGTGTGGGACGCGCCACCGCCGCGACGCTGCAGTCTCGCGCGATACACACGGTCGGAGACCTCGCTCGCGAGCCGCTCGCTTCCCTGCAGCGACTCGTGGGTCTCGCCGCCGCGCAGAAACTGCACGATCTTGCAAACGGACGCGATCCGCGTTCAGTGGTCACCGAGCGCCACGAGAAAAGCGTCGGACACGAGGAAACGTTCGCAACCGACGTCCTCAATCGTGCGGTGCTGGAGCGGGAGCTGCTCAGGCTCTCCGCTCGGACAGGCGAACGGCTTCGTGCCAAGGGCCTGGAAGCGCGAACCATCGCGATCAAAGTTCGCTGGTCCGACTTCGAAACGGTCACTCGCTCCCGGACGTTGATGGAGGCGACAAACGTGACGCGTCGCATCACCGAGACTGCGAGGGCACTCTTCGCCGACCTCGACGACTTGCGCCGCCCCGTGCGGCTCATCGGCGTGCGCGGCGAGCAGCTCATCGATACGGGAAGCTCGGATGCTGCACTGTGGAGCGATGACGACGGTTTGCGTGCGGTCGATCAGGTGGTTGACGAGGTGCGTGGACGCTTCGGGGCGAGCGGTGTCACCCCGGCATCCCTTCTCACTGGGCGCGGTGAAGTCGTTGACCCGCGGTCACTGCAGCCGCCCGACTGACTCCAGCTGGCTGGCTGGCTGGGGTCTCGGAACCGGAGGCTACTCGGCGGCGCGGGAGCCCGAAGATTTGCCGGACATCTGCGCGCGTAGGACCGACTCGAGGATCGCGGCAAGCCAGTCGAACACGAGGACCGTGCCGCGCGTTTCCTCATCGGCTTCGAGTCGCGCGTGGTCTTCCGGCTGCTCGAGCCCAATACGTGCCGCGATCGCCAATCTCAGCGCCGTCAACGTGCGTGCCCACACGGGTAAGGCCCCAGAGGGCAGCTCCACCTCGACATCCGATTCCGTGAAGGGATCACCACCCAACCCGATGGCGCTCGTCACCTCCATCGCGTCCTGCATCTTGCGATTAATGAGTCCCTGCTCCGTCACACTCCGGAAGTTGCTCGAGTCGCCGCTGTCTTCGTACGCATCGGGGAACAGCCGCGCAAGAGCCGGGTCCTCGGGTGTCGAGTTGGAGCCGCCAACCTCGAGGCTCGCGAAGAGCGGGTCAGGATCGAGCGCGGTCGAACTGTGGCTCTGCAGCAGCTGCACGAGCTGGGTTACAAGCTGATCCAGCATCGCAGCTTCATCGTGCTGCAGCACCAAACGCAGGCCGCCGTCGGGCAGCTGCACGATCATCATTCTGATCCGGCCTTTCGAACGGTGGCCCAGAGGCCGTAGTCGTGCATCGCTTCGACATGCATTTCCATGGCCTCGCGCCCGCCCTCAGCGACAACCGCGTGTCCGCGATGGTGCACCTGCAGCATGAGGGCCTCGGCGCGGGCGGGCGGGTAGCCGAAGTGCGACTGAAAGACGAACGAGACATACGACATCAGATTCACCGGGTCATCCCACACGATTGTCTGCCACGGCGACTCAGGATCGCTCGCGGTGGTCGCACCGGTTCGAGCATCGGAACTCGTCTGCGAGCCTGCCGTGTTCGGGCGCTCGATGGTTTGGGCGGTGTTGGAGGCGTTGACGGCTCTGGCGATATCGGTGGGGCTCATCAGCCCCACCCGAGCTCGTGGATACGTTCTTCGGAGATGCCGTAGAAGTGGGCGATCTCGTGGACGAGGGTGACTCGGATCTCGTGGACGAGCTCCTCGCGGTCGATACAGAGCGCAAGGAGGTTCTCCCTGAACAGAATGATTCGGTCCGGCTCCTCCCCGTACCCGTACACATTCCTTTCAGCGAGCGAAAAGCCCTCGTAGACACCGAGGATGTCACTGCCGTCCTCTGGCTTGTCCTCGACGAGGAAAATGACATTATCGAGCTCGCGAAGCATGTCGTCATGCAGCGAATCGAGGCCGTCGGCGACTAGCGCCTCGAACTCCTCGTGCGAGATCTCGAGCATGATCCCAGCCTAGACGAAAAGCTCGGGCGGCCGTCTGAGCGCAAACGCATCGTTGCTCGCGCGCGCAAGCGTTCAGTATCTCGCACTGGTTTTGCTGCGCGATGGAATCGCCGCGCTGCTGGAGTCGCCGCGCTGCTGGTATGGCTCGTGTCGCTTGTGGCGCTCGTGTCGCTCGTGCTAACGGTTTCGTCCCGTGAGGGACCGGATGGCCCAGGCGATGACCGCCAAGATGAGCAGGATGAGCCCCACCCACAAGAGGAAGTTCACGGCTTCAACGAGTCCGCCGACGATGGCGAGCACGATGGCGATAATGATGATGACGACAAAGAGAATGTTCATGTGTGTGAGCTTAGGAACCCTTGTACGTTAGCTCTAGAGGGTTGCAATCTGGGGTTCGAAGGGGGCAAGATGCTCGCCAACGTCAGTGGTGTGCAGGTGGGTCGCTTCCGGGGAAGCGGGTGCGCTTGGTCGCGCGAGGGCCGGGTCGCTGGCTGATTACCAGGCGTCGACGGTCTGGTTCCACGCAATCGAGATGAGCGCACGCAGTACGCTCTCGTCAATGTCAGTCAGGCGTGTCACATATACGCAGCCTGCACCCTCCGTGTATTTGCCGAGTTCGGGTAGGAGTGCGGCCCCCTCAGGGAAGTCCTTGAGCCCGTACAGAGAGTGCTTCGCCTTGCGCGGTGAGAAGGCGGTCTTCGGCCACACACCCCGAGTCCGGGGGTTGCTGAGGGACTGGTAGTTGAAACTTCCGTAGCCGATCATCGTAGGACCCCACATCACCGGGTCTGCTCCGGTGACCTCACGAAATATCTGGTTGAGGCGGATCCCGTCTTCCCGGCGTACGCGAGGCTCGACGGCATTGAGAAACTCTTCGACGCTCTGGTCCGTGGGTTTCGTCTTTTGGTTGTTCATGCGTTTATTGTGCCGTGTAACCGCAGTGTGTGCACTTCTACGCTCTATGTGACCGTACGTGTTGAACAACTGCGACGAGTGTAGGGCACAGGGGTCCGATGCAGGTTTAGGTGACAGATTGACCTGCCCTACGGTTTGGTGCGCTCCCACATACCTCACACCCTACCCATCCATATAGAAATCAAATTTTGGCTTGGGGTTCCGGGTGTGTGGAGCTTGATTCAGCTACGGTCTCCGCTCTCCACCCCGCCAAATAATGCGATGCGGGCGGGCAACTCGAGATTGACGTAGTCAAGGTGTTCGCGAATGTTACGTTGTACGCATGGCGCTCGAAACAATTGTCTCGGTCAGTTGGTGGATGATCCTCCCGTTGGGCGTCATCGGCAGTGTGCTTCATTTCACATTCGATTGGTCGCGGCACAGTCGGATTGCCGCAATTTTTAGTGCGGTGAACGAGAGCTACTGGGAGCACATCAAAATTGCAATATGGCCAGTCGCACTCCTGCAGGTCGTCTTGTTCGCAGCGGGTGGGTATCAACATGCCGCATTCATCCCCGCGGCAACAGTTGCCCTCTATTCCCTGCCGATAAGCATGCTCGGCATCGTGTTCCTGTACAAGAGCATCACCAAACGAAATGTCCTCTGGTTGGACATCGCGGTATTCTTCGTGATCATCGCCATTGCCCAGACACTGTTTGTGTTGATGATGCAAGAGCTCAGCCCGTCATGGGCGACGGTTGCCCTAGCCGGCAGTTTCCTGGTTGGGTTGCTCATCGCGTTTCTGAGTTTTACGCTCCGACCGCCCAAAGAGCCAGATGTTTTTATCGACCCGCTCAATCGCAAGTATGGCCTCGACGCGCACCCGGATTATGAAGCACCCGACGATCGTCGAAGGGAGAGGTGATTTAGCTCCTCGCGCGGCGCCGCATTTGGTCGGCCATGGGCTCAATCACTGTGGCCAGGTTGCTGAGTGCCGCCCCTAACGTGCTGCCAGATTCCAGGGATCTCGTTGATGCATGCACGAGCGCATTGATCAGTCCGCTGACCCCCTCCGGGTCTTGAACTTTGAGTTCCTCGAGCGTCTTGATGAGTGGTTCCTGAATCAGGCGGTGCATTCGCGTTGCCTGCTCGTCGAGCGCTTCGCTTGGCGTGAGTGTTGCAAGCGCGGATCCGACCGCGTGCGCTCCTTCATGAACCAGCTCTACATTTGCCACCGCGTACGCAAGAATTCTGCGGCTGGGTTCCTCTTCCGCAGCCATGGCTGTCGTGACGCGCATGGTCCACTTCGGAAAGATGTCTCGCACCAGGGCATTCAGGAGTTCTTCGCGAGAACCGAAGTAATGGTAGACGCTTGACCTCGCGAGTCCTGCACGTTCAGCAATTGCTCGCATGCTCGGCAGATCGCCCGTTTCCTCGAGAAAAGCGTGCGCAGTATCAAGCAGGACCCGCTCCTGGTTGGCGCGATGTTCGGCGACCGTTGCTGCTGTAATCCGTGGCACCCATACCGCCTCTCAGATGCCCCAAGTCAATGCTATTGAAACCATACACCGCGGTCGTTGCGACCGAAATGCCTCGTGCGCGTGGGCGGTTGGACTAGGAAGCGGCCGGAGATAATCTGCCGTCAATCATTTCAACAACGCGGTCACAGTGCCCAAGAACGTCATGATCATGGGTCACCATTATGGTGGCAACATCGCGTTCGTGGCACTGTTCGGCAAGCAATGCCACGACTTGTTGGCTCCGTTGACGGTCAAGGGCTGCGGTTGGTTCATCAACGAGTAGGAGCCCGGGGTTCGTCACGAAAGCGCGTGCGATGCCCACGCGTTGACGTTCACCTCCTGAGAGCTGCCGCGGCAAGTTCTTCGCTTTATGGGCGACACCAACCGCGTCGAGCAGTGGCATCGGGTCGAATGACGATGGGCCCTTGGAGATTTTGTTGACGAGCCGTAACTGATCTGCCGCATTCAAGGCCGGTATGAGGTTGCCTGACTGGAAGACGAATCCGATACTGCGCAATCTGAATTTCGCGAGTTTGCCCTGTGACTGTGCGAGTTTTGCGAGGTCTTGACCGAGCACGTTAACGACACCACTATCTGGAGTCGCAAGTGCGCCAGCGACTGCGAGCAGGGTAGATTTGCCGGCACCTGATGGTCCGATGACACCAACAAATTCACCTCGCTTGATCTCGAGGGAAACGTTATCGAGGGGGCGGACTTTGCTGTCCCCATCACCAAGCTCAAGGGTGACTTCGCGGAGTGAAAGCGCTGTCGTTGTTGGCATTATCGCTGACCTCCCAGGGCCGTGAGTGGGTCGATACGGGTGATGCGCAATATCGCAACGGCGGCCCCGACGAGTCCGAGTGCGATGGTGAGGATTGACGAAGTGAGAATCGGTGTGACCTCCAACGCGAATGGCATCCCGTCAGGCATTGCCGTGCCGAGGGCGATACCGATGCCGACACCGATCGACGTAAAGGCGACCAGCAATATCGATGCCTGGGTGAGGGAATCGCGTAGCAGGTAGCGGCCAGATGCGCCGAGAGCTCGAAGCACCGCAAGTTCGTGCTGGCGTTGAATCGTCCAGACCGTGAAGAAGGCACCGACGACCAGAGCGCAGATCGCATACAAGAACACCTGGATCATGCTCAACGTCAGTGTCTCCGCCTCGTATCCTGGGGAGGAGTTGAATGACTCCTGCAGACTGACCGTCTCGGTAGCTGCAGCGAGGTCCGCTGTGCTGAAGTCGAAACCGTCTTCTGCCTGAACTGCGATGACACTCGCGACATTGAAATCGAGAGCGTCGACCTGCTCTTGTGTGGGAATTCCTGCCTGTGCGGCACCAGAGGCAATGAGACGCCACGTATCAAGGTGCAGGTATGCCATATCGACGTGGCCGAATGTGGCTTGGCCTTCGGTGAACCCCACGACCTCAAGTTCCGTGTCGATCCGATCAAGGGTGATGACAGTGCCAACATCAAGCCCGTCGTTCTTTGCAGTCTTTGACACCACGATGCCCGCAAGTCCTTCGAGCGTTTCGCCCTCAGACACATCTGGAACGAGGAACGAATCTGGCTGTATACCAAATAGTGACAGGTCAATCTGCGTTCCGTCCTCGGTTGTGGCATTCGTCATCCCTGCACCGACAGGTTCCGCATGTGTGATGCCTACCTGGGACTGCCACGTCTCAACTTGTTCCGAATCAACGACTGATCGAGAAAAGGCGTTGTCGGTCTTTGTGCCCTCGTCAAATGCGAACGCCGTCACCGGCAAAGACTTGAGCCCCGATACTCCGTCGTTGACGAGCCCAGACGACAAGCCAGAAAGCATCACCATGAGTACAGCGATGAGTGAGACGACCGCACCCATCAACCCGAAGCGTCCACGCGCGAATTTCAGTTCGCGTAAAGCGAGAAACATGTGATCCTTCCCGGCCGAGCACTATCTTCGACACACTGTCGATAACATGACAACACTATGTCGATATATCTGTAAAAGTACCCTGAGTTCACTACTGGAGGGGCAGCTTTACCAATAGCTCGGCATCTTTACTTCGTCAAGAGGAGCTCGTGCTGGGTGTCGTGAATCCCGATTCGCGCTCAAAACGAAATGACGCTTACGTGGGGATCCCGTGCTTCGAGGTGAAATGAATTCCCAGCGGTAGTGACCTGTCGTCTAGATCAATATCATTTCGGAAAGTGGACGCAATCGCAGTCGTCAGCTCTCTAGAGTCTGTCGACAAATCTGAGGTCGTAGAAGTTCTGCGGCATAAAGCGTGCGCCCCAGGGTCTCGAATTGGCACCAGTCACGGGGGTTATCGAGAGGTGTCCGTGGCTTTGGTGCCAGTCGTCTGCACGAGGTTTCCGCGATACGTAAGGCTCGGTCTGGGCTTGAAATCAAGCCGAACCCAGTGACTGAAGTGTCGGTCATTCAATGATGTGGCGAGCACTGAGGAAGGCCGGTGTCGAGCTTCGAGAAAACGTTCGACGGGCAAGGCGAAAGCTCTCCAGTTGACCTGCGTCAAGGCCGAACCGTTGTCGGGTGAGTAGCGTAAGCGGTGAAAACCAGGGAACCTCCTGGTTGCCCCGTACACGGGGCAAGACGAAAGGATGAATTATGGCGAAGACTACTGACACGACGCACACACTGTTGCGTGCCGAGGGGTTCTCGTGCCCGTCGTGCGTGACCAAGATCGAGAAGCAGGTCGGCAAGCTTGACGGCGTCGAAAACGTGACGGTGCACTTCGCGTCAGGGCGTGTTGAAATCGATCACGACGAGACGAAGAGTTCAGTCGGCGATCTGATTGCTGCTGTCGATAAAGCCGGCTACAAGTCGAAGGCCTCCGCCTTTTAGTTGTGGGCCTGTACAGGCAATAATGCACCTCATCACCTGACTCGAAAGGCAGCGCACTCGTGAACGCGTTACGCACGTGGCGATACGGCAATTGGTTTATCCCGGTGGTTTCGGGTCTCCTCATTCTCGTGTCCTTTGGCGTCGAATACGCTTTCGGCGGAGCCTGGAATGTCACGGTCGGCCCGCAGTGGTGGATCGACGCGGGCGAACACGCCCACGGATCGAGCCACGAGTTCACCCTCGCGAACGCGTTCATGCTCGCCGCCGCGATTGTCGCCGGGTACGGCATCGTCGTGAAAGCTGTGCGAGCGCTGATGGTGAAATTCATCAGTATCGACCTGCTGGTATCGATTGCGGCGATCGGCGCGACACTCATCGGAAACTTCTGGGAAGCCGCCGCCGTGACGTTCCTGTTCGCGATCGGGCACGCGCTCGAGGCGGGCACGATGAACAAGACCCGCGCCGCGTTGGCTGAGCTGGTCGCGGTGGCGCCGGACGTGGCCGTTGTGATGCGTGACGGTGAGCAGGTTGAGGTCGCAGCGCATCAGGTGCGCATGGGCGAGATCGTGCTCGTGAAAAACGGGGCGAAGATTCCCGTCGATGGGCAGGTCGTATCAGGCACGGGAGCGATCGACGAGGCCTCGATCACGGGCGAGTCGATCCCTGTCGAAAAAACGAAGTCAGACCATGTGTTTGCGGGCACGATCTCGCGGGGCGGGTTCTTGCAGGTCATGGCGACCGGTATTGGAGCCGATACGACGCTCGCGCGCATCATTCACCGTGTCGAAGAGGCGCAGGATGCGAAAGCGAAAACGCAGGCATTCATCGACCGTTTCTCGAAGTGGTACACGCCTGCTGTCATGGTGTTGGCGCTCGCGGCGGGCCTCATCTCGGGTGACGTCGTACTCGGCCTGACGCTCCTCGTGATCGGTTGCCCCGGGGCGCTCGTCATTTCGATCCCGGTGGCGATCGTGGCGGGCATTGGCCGTTCCGCTCGTAATGGCATTCTCATCAAGGGTGGTGAGTACCTTGAAACATCCGCCAAAATCTCGGCTGTTGCGGTCGATAAGACGGGCACGCTGACCGAGGGCCGCCCGGTACTCACTGACATCGTGGTGCTCGATCCCGAGTCGGATCGGGGCGAGGTGCTTCGCTGGGCCGCCGCCGCAGAAGCGGGCTCTGAGCACCCCCTTGCCCGTCCGATCCTCGACACCGCACGCGAAGAAGGAGTGGCCCCCGAGGATATTCCGGGGTCGGTCACACCGGTCGTGGGCAAGGGGATCGTGGCCGAGGCCCTCGGCAAGCGGGTACTCATCGGTAACGTCCCGCTGCTCGAACAGTACGGGGTCGTTCACGATGCGGAGGTGGCTGCGGCCGCAAACGAGCTGGCGGGGGCTGGTAAGACGCCGATGATTGTCGCGGTCGATGAGACAGTGCTTGGCGTGATTGGTGTCGCGGACACGATTCGCGAGGATGCCC
>Ga0265293_10001577_pt1 | contig 49097 bp, 48 predicted proteins | sample Munlanlewell138R_FD_192505 | JGI IMG/M metagenome (GOLD analysis project Ga0265293, IMG submission 192505) | Leachate microbial communities from a municipal landfill in Southern Ontario, Canada - Leachate well 138R | ecosystem: Engineered > Solid waste > Landfill > Unclassified | place: Canada... | reverse complement strand
CCGGAAGTGGCACAATAAACTCTTGATAAGTTAAAGAAGGTACGTCAAATGATTGCAAAACCGTCGCTGAAGCTGTAGCAGCTGCAGGAGAAGTAATATCACTTAAAGTAACCACCTCAAGTCGTCCTCCTTGTGTTAAATATCTAGCTGAAAAGCGCACTTGTTTGGTACCATTTCCTAAATTATCTGTCTCAGGAGATATCAAGTACAAATATTGATTGTTATTTGTTGTGGAATTGTACATGTAAAACCTAAAAGAGTTTGAAGGTGACACCGAATACGTAGCACTTGTTTGTGTGTAACCATAACCTGTACCAGTCATATCATCAAGATAAGTCCAACAAGTAGGAACGGTATTGTTAGATGATCCACCACCTGATGTCGTATCAAAGTCCTCATAAAAGTTGGCGGTATAAACACCAGGTTGATTCGCAGTCACAATATTTGAAGTGTCACTCTGATTGGTATTGGTACATGTGACAACACAGCGATAATCACTTGCAACGGCCTGATTGGATACTGTAAAAGTAGGAGTTGTTGCTGCTGGGATTGGAGAAAAATTATTCGCACCTTGGTCAGAGCGTTCCCATTGGAAAGTCATCCCAGCACCCATAGTGGTACCAGACAATGACAACACAATAGGCTCAGAAGGACACGTTCTTACAGCAGGATCAATATTAGCAGTTCCAGCAGAGGGCGTACCCGAACACGGAACAGCGGGTATAAACGTGATAGAACCTGCCCAATAACGTGGAGTAATAGTGGCAGCATATCCAACATTTTGTCCACCAATTTGATGGGCACCAACCAGCAAGTTCACTCCTCCTCCGGCATACACAGTTGAGCCCGAACTTGAATATAACGGACCAGCACTTGTCTTTACCATAGCAAAACGTTGCGTTGTATTCCCCGGTATAATGTGTGTGAGTCCAGTAAAAACTGGTTGTATTGCCGAAGTAGTAAACGTACCTGTTGTTACCGTAGCTACTAATGTCCATCCAGCAGAAGGATATCCAGCGGGTTGTGGACCACTAAGCGATGTAGAGGACATCCAAAGTTCAAAAACGGTATTGCTTTGTGCAGATCCGACATAATAGCCCACCTCTGTAAGCATTTGAGGGGTAGTGCTGGTATTTTCGATACCAAACGTGATACCATTACCTCCGGACCCTGTACTTGTTGAAGCGGTAAGCCCAGTAGTAATAGTTGTCTGTGCCTTTCCTCCCAAACCAGGAAGGAGAAGAGCAAGCAGTAGCAAAAGAAAGACTCTAGTTCTTTGAGTGCTCTTTAGCTTTAATAATTGTATAATTTTGTTCATCATAAGATATAATTTATAATTAGACATTTGAACGCTAAGTTTAAATATTTTCCTTTTGAATAGCTTAACTGTTTTTTTGATTTTAACAACTTAAAAAAGACTCTACGGCAAACGTGATATCATTATCTCCAAATCCCGTATTTGCTGAAGCTATAAGGCTTTTGTTATTCAAAATTGTGCATAGCCTTGTGCGTAGGTAGCAAACGCTAACACAAACACTAAAAGGTAGCGCCAATTACGTTGTTCTTTTAAAATGTTGTGTAAAGTTTTCATACATACATTATGTTTAAAATCTGGTAACTTCTTTTATTTAATGTATTGAAATTTCTAAAAAGCGAAATCGTCTTTAACTTATTAAAAATCATCTATATTAATTCGAAAACATACAATCTGTTGTAATAATTTAAAAAAACAAGGCAAAGACTGATAGTAAATCAATTTTTGACGTTTTTTTATTTCCCGCAACAAGAAAGCTTATAAAATCGAATGTATAAAATTATAAAAAAACTCCAAGTCGAAAAACGATTAGAACACCTTTAATAATGTTTAACACATAGCCGTATTTGATTTAGCTACAAGAATCTCTCTATAATTAATTAATTTACTTATAAACAATAGATTGAATAATAAAAGCGTATTTGTTAAGGCCACAGATTACTTAATAAAATATTTAAAAATAATTTATTTCAAAAATATAATATACATAGATAGCATTTATTGATAAAAAAATAAAGAAAAGATGCTAATATTATTAATAAAAAGATTTTTATTAGCTGTAAAACCAGATGATATATAAAGAATGATTTTCTAGACATTTGTATATTCTTTGTACTTCTCTATAATATATGTAAAAAGCTATTTGTAACGGGCATTGATTATAGCAATATCACCATCCTTATCTCTAAATTGTTCACGATTTTCTTTTATTGATACGGTAAACATTGATGCGATCGAATCTTTTGATTTCATCTCCTAGAAATAAAACGTGCTTGACTTCATTTACTGGAATTGTGTGAAATTGTTTCATGAATATTAATAATTGAGTAAAAAACTCAAAACAAAAAAACTCTGGGAATTCCCAGAGTTTTCCATACTTTTTATTTAAAATAGAACTATTTTACTGATGCTTGTAAAAACTCTCTGTTCATACGAGCGATGTTTTCCAAAGAAATTCCTTTCGGGCATTCCACTTCACAAGCGCCGGTATTGGTACAGTTACCAAAACCTTCTTCGTCCATTTGGTTTACCATGTTAAGCACGCGTTCTGTAGCTTCAACACGACCTTGTGGCAATAAGGCAAATTGTGAAACTTTTGCAGAAACATACAACATAGCAGAAGCATTTTTACAAGAAGCAACACAAGCTCCACATCCAATACAAGCTGCAGCATCAAATGATTTGTCTGCATTTTCTTTACGAATTGGAATAGCATTCGCATCTTGTGTATTTCCAGAAGTATTCACAGAAATAAATCCACCTGCATGTTGAATTCTTTCGAAAGAACTTCTATCAACAATTAAATCCTTAATTACTGGAAATGCTTTAGCTCTAAACGGCTCGATAAAAATCGTATCGCCGTCTTTAAACTGACGCATATGCAACTGGCAAGTAGTAATTCCTCTGTCTGGTCCGTGTGCTTGTCCGTTGATAAACAATGAACACATTCCGCAAATTCCTTCGCGACAATCGTGGTCAAAAGCAACCGGATCTTCGTTTTTATTTACCAAATCTTCGTTCAATACGTCTAACATTTCTAGGAATGACATATCTGGCGAAACATTGTCTATTTTGTACTCAACGATTTTTCCCTGATCTTGAGCGTTTTTCTGACGCCATATTTTTAATGTTAATTTCATCTTAACTTAGTTTTTAAAGTCTTAATGTCTACTTTCTAAAGTCATTAATCTAACTTTAGACTTTCGGCTTTCGACTATGTTTTACTTATAACTACGTTGTACCAATTGAATGTTTTCAAACTCCAATTGCTCTTTATGAAGGATAGCTTCTCTTGGGCTTCCTGTGTATTCCCATGCCGCAACATAAGCAAAATTCTCATCATCACGTTGTGCTTCCCCTTCTTCAGTTTGATATTCTTCTCTAAAGTGTCCTCCACAACTTTCGTTTCTGTGTAGGGCATCCATTGCAAAAAACTCTCCAAGTTCCATGTAATCAGCAACACGGAGTGCTTTTTCTAATTCTTGGTTTAGTCCATCTGCTGAACCAGGAACTTTCACTTCTTTCCAGAACTCATCACGGATAGCTTTTATCTCTTCCATTGCTTCGGCAAGACCTTGAGCATTTCTAGCCATACCTACTTTATCCCACATTACTTTTCCTAGCTTTTTATGGAAATAATCAACAGAATGCTTTCCGTTATTATTCATGAAAAAGTTGATTTGTTCACGAACTTTGTTTTCTGCTGCTTCGAACTCTGGTGTATCTGTAGGGATTTCTCCAGTACGGATTTCTTTAGACAAATAATCTCCGATTGTATAAGGTAATACGAAATATCCATCAGCCAAACCTTGCATCAATGCTGAAGCACCTAAGCGGTTAGCACCGTGATCAGAGAAGTTTGCCTCACCAATAGCATAACATCCGTCAATGGTTGTCATTAAGTTGTAATCAACCCATAAACCACCCATTGTATAGTGCACTGCAGGATAAATCATCATTGGTGTTTCATAAGGATTTTGATCCACGATTTTTTCATACATCTGGAACAAGTTTCCATATTTATTTGCAATCACTTCTTTACCTAAACTGTAAACTAATTTTGCATCGTGCTCATCCATATGTTTGATTCGAGCTTGTTCTCTACCATATCTTTCAATGGCAGTAGAAAAATCTAAGTAAACAGCCTGACCAGTTGAATTTACACCATAACCAGCATCACAACGCTCTTTTGCAGCACGTGAAGCTACGTCACGAGGAACTAAGTTTCCAAATGCAGGATAACGTCTTTCCAAATAATAATCTCTGTCTTCTTCAGCAATCTGTGTAGGTTTTAGTTTTCCTTCTCTAATTGCTAAAACATCCTCCATTTTTTTCGGTACCCAAATACGTCCGTCGTTTCTTAATGATTCCGACATCAATGTCAATTTCGATTGGTGATCGCCTGTTACTGGAATACATGTTGGGTGAATTTGCGTATAACAAGGATTCGCAAAATAAGCTCCTTTTTTATGTGCTTTCCAAGCTGCAGTTACGTTTGATCCCATTGCGTTGGTTGAAAGGAAGAAAACGTTTCCGTAACCACCAGTACCTAAAACCACTGCATGAGCAGAGTGTCTTTCTAATTCTCCTGTGATCAAGTTACGAGCAATGATCCCACGAGCTTTACCGTCAACGATAACTAATTCAAGCATCTCGTGACGATTATACATTTTTATTTTTCCACGACCAATTTGTCTGTTCATAGCTGAGTAAGCACCCAACAACAATTGTTGACCGGTTTGTCCTTTTGCGTAAAAAGTACGAGAAACCTGAGCCCCTCCAAAAGAACGGTTATCTAATAATCCACCGTACTCACGAGCCAAAGGCACACCTTGAGCAACAGATTGGTCAATAATATTTGTAGAAACTTCCGCCAAACGGTAAACGTTGGCTTCTCTTGCGCGGTAGTCACCACCTTTTACAGTATCGTAAAACAATCTGTAAGTAGAGTCACCGTCACCTTGATAGTTTTTTGCTGCGTTGATTCCTCCTTGAGCAGCAATCGAGTGTGCACGTCTTGGTGAATCTTGAAAACAGAATGCTTTCACGTTATATCCTAATTCAGCCAATGTAGCGGCAGCAGAACCTCCCGCCAAACCTGTTCCAACAACAATTACGTCAATTTTACGTTTGTTAGCCGGGTTAACCAGGTTAATGTGAGCTTTATAGTCTGTCCATTTGGTTGAGATATCTCCTCCATTTGGTATTTTATTATCTAATGCCATAACTGAAAATTATTTTAAAAAGAAACGAATGTAAATTGGGATAATCGCAAACAACAATGGAACGATGATAGCAAAAGCTTTCCCTACTGCTTTGATACATCCACTGTATTTTGGATTATTAACTCCCATTGATTGGAATGCACTTGCAAAACCGTGTAATAAATGGAACGCTAAAACCGCCATTGAAAAAACATAGAAAATTGTAGCTATAAGACCGTATTGTGGATCCTTAAAGAAATCAACAGTAATCTTGTACAAATCTTTGTAACCCTGAGCTACCTTAGTTTCAGTCCCTTTCACGTAAAAATCGGTATTGTTACGGATTTCTACTTCTCCTTCCGTTTTGTGAAAGTAAATGGTTTGCTCTTCTTCATCAACAAAATAAATCAAATCACCTGTTGTGGTTTCAAATACTTTTGCGTCCAACTCTACACCTGGCATCGGGTGAATAACAGTGCTTTGTTGCTGCAAAGGCATTTCAGTAAAGTGCATTTTCGCCCAGAAATTCATCATGTGCGTGGCAATAAACACTAACAACAATGTTCCCAACACGGCCATATTACGAGATTGCCAAGTGGTGTTTGCCGCTGCGTTATTCTTCACGTACCCTGTTGGTCGCGCCTTTTTGTTCTGAATCGTCAACATGATCCCATCAACGGCGTGGAAAAGGATTGAAAAATACGTTAAATACGATAAAATTTTTACCGCGGGATTCGAGGTCATGAAGTACGCATACTGATTGAACTGTAGATCAGTTCCAAAGATCAATTGCAGGTTACCAACCAAATGACCTACTAAAAACACGCATAAAAATAACCCCGTAAGCGCCATCCAGTATTTTTTACCGAGTGACGACTTTAATAGTGCAGATTTTGCCATAATGTAATGTTAATAGTTTATCTATTTTTAAAAATTATACAAAAATACAGCTAATTACAAAAACAAAAAAAATGTTAATACATTATTTTGTAATTTATAATCAGTTTAAACAGTTTTCATGTCGATTTTTTTACTTAATCGACTGATTATTCGTAGCTTTTAGGAACATCACTATCAGCCACAATAATAAAATCTGCTTTTTGATGGTGTTCTTTAGCCAAGACTTTTACATCGTCTTGCTCCACCACACTGATGGTCTTTACGATTAGATCTTTATTGTATTGACGAATGTACCAACCAATAGCTTCATGAAAATCGCTGTGATATGAACCGTTCAAATGTAAGAAAATTGAATTGGGTTTCCAATTTTGAGTGATAAAATAGCCCATCGTAGCATCTTTAATTGCCTGTGATTTTGGAAAGTTTTCATTGGCATGATTGCTGTCTTTAAACATGTCCATCATCTTAACATAGGCAGGCAAATTTTTATCGTACGGGAAAGGCAAAGGCGCCAACCACGTTTTTTCTTCTGCGGAAATCGTGTCCAAAGCAGCAACTCCATGACGGTACAACATACTTGCATAACGTCTTGGTATATTGGTTGCTATATAATTGATATTGTTTTCTTTTGCGAAGTGCAACAGTGGTTTATAATCAGTTTTATAATTGTGCCATAAACGCATCTCTTGCTCAAATGTTTTTTGATCTATTTCATTCTTAAGGTACTTTTGGAGTAAATCAGCTTGATCACGTTCAAACATTTCGGCTCCAATCATCAATTCCTTAGAGCGATGATCGGCAAGAGATTTTGCGACTTTGATTTGAAAATAGTGAGCAATGGCATTGTTGTGTAATTCACCAAAAAGTATCACATCGGCTTTTTCAAGCTCCTTCATCATTTTTTTATAGGATGTTCTTTTCCCAGCTGCATCAAAAACTTGATGAGTTTGTGGCTGAGCATGAATCAATTGACCGACAAACAACAATATAATACCTAAATATTTCATATAATATTAACGTTGATTAAAATTGATGGAATAAAAATAAGTCCGTAATTTTGGTAAAATTAAAATAAATAAAATTCATATCTATGAAATATCATCAAATAGACCAAAATCTTTTTGTGAAAAACCGCAAAAAGTTTGTAGCTCAGATGGCACCTCAGAGTTTAGCAGTATTTAATTCCAACGATATTTATCCGGTTTCTGCCGATTCAACCTTACCTTTTGCACAACATAGAGATATATTTTACCTTAGTGGTGTAGATCAAGAAGAGTCTATCTTAGTTCTTTTTCCGGATGCTTACGAGGAAAAACACCGCGAAGTATTGTTCTTGAGAGAAACCAATGAGCATATTGCTGTTTGGGAAGGAGAAAAACTAACTAAAGAACGTGCCTTCGAAGTTTCTGGAGTTAAAACAGTTTATTGGTTGTCTGATTTTCCGACTGTTTTTAGAAAAATGATGGCCGAAGCTGAAAATGTTTATATCAATAATAACGAACATTACAGAGCTGCTGTTGAAACAGAAACCAGAGAAGACCGCTTCATTAAGAAACTGAAACAAGATTATCCAGGACACCAATATTTACGATCTAATCCTATTTTACAGCGTTTGCGTTCTGTGAAAGAACAAGAAGAAATTGCTTTGATTCAACAAGCTTGTGACATTACAGAAAAAGGATTTAGAAGAATTTTAGGCTTTGTAAAGCCAGGTGTTTGGGAGTTTGAAATTGAAGCAGAGTTTGCGCACGAGTTTTTGCGTAATCGCTCTAAAGGCTTTGCTTACACGCCTATCATTGCTTCTGGAAACAACGCCAATGTGTTGCATTATATCGAAAACAACCAACAATGTAAAAACGGCGATTTGATCTTGTTTGATGTAGGCGCTGAATACGCTAATTACGCTTCGGATATGTCACGTACCATTCCTGTAAATGGTAGATTTACCCCTAGACAGAAAGAAGTTTACGAAGCTGTTTTACGTTGTAAAAAAGCAGCCGAAACTATGTTAGTCACTGGAAACAACTGGTACGACTATCATAAAGAATTAGGTAAAGTTTACACTTCAGAATTATTGGGCTTGGGATTATTAGACAAAGCCGATGTTCAGAATGAAAACCCAGATTGGCCTGCTTATAAAAAATACATGATGCATGGAACTTCACATCACATGGGATTAGACACCCATGATTACGGGATTTTAACTGATGATTTTGTGGAAGGTATGATTTTCACCAATGAACCTGGTTTTTATATTCCGGAAGAAGGATTCGGTATCCGATTAGAAGACGACTATGTAATTCAAAGTCAGGGATTACCTTTTAATTTAATGAAAAACATCCCACTTGAAATTGAAGAAATCGAAAGTTTGATGAATCAATAAGAAACATACTTAAACCAAAAAAACTGTTCAAATCGACCTTCGTTTTGAACAGTTTTTTTTTATCAAATTAAATTAAAATTGAACTTGGAGTTTTACCTCGATTTGAAATACATTATTTTATTATTCGAAATGTATAAATCGATCAGTAATAAGTAAAAAATCTACACAATAAAAAGCCTTTACATTGCAGCACGAGTATTAAATCTCTCGGCAGTATATTCGCTTTCGTTGCCCAATCTATCAATCGCTTTAAGTGCTACAACTTGAAGTTTTTTACCTTTTTTAATTTTTGGTAAGTGAACAAATGTCAAATCTTTGGATAGAATCTTCGTTTCCCATACATTGCCATAATTCAAATACAAAACCCACTGAAAAACCTTACTCTCTGCTTGTGCGGACCAATAAGCTCTAACTGCATTTCCTTCGTCGACCACTTCTAATGACGGAGTTGCAATTTTTTCAGCTACAATCCAAGGACTTTTAGGAACTAAAGCTTGTTCTTTATAGGGGCCGTTTTTCAGAGCACTGACCATTTTGGGACTATTGGTCAGACCTGCGATACTATAATGCAGTGCTCCAACCTGATTTTCATCCAAAACCTCGTTGATGATTTTTAATTGATTTACGATTTCTTGAGGACGATCGGGCGACCTAACCTCAACCGTATTCAATCCCGGCCATAAATGTCTATTGTGTGTGTTTTCACTCTTCCACCACTCTAATAAATCCTTAAAACTTTGCTTTGGTGCATTGATAGGCCAATAGAGTTGTGGTGCAAAATAGTCTATCCATCCTTTGTTGAGCCATAGTTTTGCATCGGCGTACAACTCGTCGTATTGTGAAGTTCCGGCAACACCCTCTGGATAACCGGGTTTCCAAATTCCAAAAGGACTGATTCCGAATTTCACATGTGGTTTCTCTTCTTTGATTTCTTTGTGAATCCGTTCGATAAATTGATTGACCTGAGAGCGTCTCCAATTCGGACGACTTAAATCTCCGCCTGACTTTTGGTAACGGTTCCAAGATTCGTTGTCGGGGAAATCTTCTCCTTTATTATAAGAAGCATAGGGGTAAAAATAATCGTCAAAATGAACAGCATCAATATCATAGCGCGAAACGATATCACGAACTACATTAGAAACGTGATCTTGCGTTTTTGAGTTGGCTGGATCAAACCAATACATGCCGTTTTTTAATCGAACAATATGGTCAGAAGATTTATGAACCATTGATTCCTTATGTACAGAACCACCACTAAGATGATGAACGCGATACGGATTTAACCACACATGAAGTTCCATTCCTCTGTTATGCGCTTCCTCGATCCAAAATTGCAAAGGATCATAATACGGTGATGGATATTGCCCGGTTTCACCAGCTAAAAAGTACGACCACGGTTCAAAACAACTTTCATAAAAGGCATCCGCAGATGGACGAACTTGAAAAACGACCGCATTAAAATTTGCGCTTTTTAATAAATCTAAAAGAAAAAGAGCTTCTGATTTTTGCTCTTCAGTAGACAAATTTCTTTTGGATGGCCAATTGATGTTCGCCACCGTTACTACCCAAGCGGCTCTAAATTCTCTTTTAACTTCTGGCAAATCCAACTTAAATTGGTTTTTTGATTCCAATGAATGGGTTGTGCTAGATTCTTGTGTCGAGGTTTTTTGCAAATGCACTTTAGACGGAGTTTGTGCCAGAAGTGTAAATACCGTAAAAAAGAAGAATCCTAAAAAAAAATGGAGCTGTCTGTTCATAATTAAATTTAATCCGTACAAAAATACTAGATAATCTGTCCTTATTGTTATTTAAGGACAGATTTTTTATTTAGGAAAATCAGCATTCGCTTTTATTTCTTCAATTTGTAAAGTATGTCTTGTGGTATGACCTGCTATAAAAAGCAAAGATTGATAGGTATCGGCAAATCCTGATGGCGATGCATTGATACGATTTCTTAAATCTTCCATTTCTACATCATTGATAAAGGCATGCACTTCTTTTCTTTGTTCTTCTAAAGCATCCAAAGCACTTTTAGGATCGTCGTATTTTCCGTCTGCAATAAGAATTTCTGGAGCCTTAAATTTTTCAGTTCGATCAGCTGCCATTGGGATAATCTCTTCGTCGGAAAATTGAATTTTATCTCGATCTTCAGGATTTACTGGTTGTTTCATATTTTCCTGAATCATAGCAAAAATCATTTTTTCCGTAATGATTATATGTTCCAAACACTGACTGATGCTCCATGATTCTGGAGAAGATTTAAAATGCATTTGTTCTTTGCTCAATCCTGAAATACTTTCTTGTAATTTATTCAGTGTTTCTTGATATTCGTTGCGCAATGTAGCTTTCTCATCAACAACAGTTTCTTGTGCTTCCAGAATTTCTTTAAGATTTTTCAATCCTTCTTCAAAATCATTTCCTAAATCATAAAACAGACTCATCAGGTTCCATGGATACGGAGTCGTCCCAGAAATTCCCCATTTTACTTTGGTTTGATTTTCGTTGATTTTTTCTGCAATCATATACGATTGAGAAGGAGTTCCAAAACCAAAATCGAGCTCGGTTTCTAACTTTTCATTCGGTGTGATGGCGGTTATCGTTTGCGAACCTTTTCCTACTTTTTCCCCTTCCCAGCTGTATTTAAAACCAACCGTTCCGTCTGTTCCCTCTTCGGTCATTTTAGCATCGGGATCAGTCAATTGCCACACACCAAAATTATCTTGATTTTTTACGTATCCAATGTAATCAAATACTTGTTTCTGAGGTTTATCAATTATGATTTCACTTTCTGAAACAAACTCTTTAGAAACAAATAGCGCAGCAATTAGAGCAAGTGCAACAATTCCTATTACTGTAAAAAGTAAATATTTTAAAAATTTCATTTGATTGTTTTTTTTGAATTATTTAGAAGCAGGAATTCATCTGCTTGTTTGTTATTTTTTGTTGTTTTATAAACGGATAAAATTATTTCAAACGTTCTAAAACCCCTTTTCTCTTGATAACATTCTTATAATCCCATTGGATTTCCATTGATTTTTTTAGCCAGCGTTTTAGATCTTCCGAGTTTATTTCAGAAACAGAATTATAAAACACAGAAGCGTCTTTAAATTTCTCGCCTCTCACATTTAACTGTTCTTCTTCAAAATCGGCGCCACTCCAAAACATCAAACGGATTCCTCTTTTTTGTTTGCTATAACCAACTGTTGGATTTCCGTCTAAAAACCAAACAGGATGTTTGTGCCAAATTTTATGCTCGGCTTCTGGAAGGTTTTTATTGATTTCTACCATAAGAAAATCACAGATTTCCTTGTCGACTTCCAATTGATTGTTGTTATAGCTTTCAATATCGCTCATTATAACTGTTGATTTTCAACAATTGTTTTTAATTTCTTCAATGCTTTTGGGTAAGTTTCATTGAAATAATTGTCAAAATCATCTGCCATATCCACTTCCACAGTAACTGTAGTGACCCCATTGTTTTCTTCAAAGCTATAATTTTCGAGACCACCTGCCCATTTTTCGATTTCTTGGCCTGAAGTTATTTCCTGACCGTCTTTTAAAATTCCAATCGCACGAATAGACACAAATTTATTCGGAATATTCTCTGCTATTTCAGAGACCATTCCGCCTTTTTCTCCGTTTTCACCCGTTCCGATAAAAAGAATTTTTGCTCCTTTATCCCAACTACCTTCAAAAGTCGAAGTTGGATTAAATTCGGAAGTCCACGCTTGGTAAGTTGTTTTGTCTTCCAAGCCCAACATCGTGTTATACACTTTTCCTACCGGAGCTTTGATAGCTGTTTTGAATTGTACTTTTTTCATGATTTCTAGTTATTTTGAAAATCAAACGCTCCTTTGCGAAGCTGAATTCCATATTCTAAATACGCTTTTAAACAGTCGAGGAAATTTCCCCAACCAAACGAATTACTGATCAGCCACTCCAGATTCTCTTCATTGAGTTCTTTTTCGCCTTCAGTAATTCTTACTACCGTGTTTTTATTGGGTTGCTCTTCCAACTTTATATGAACCACGGTTTCTTCGTCCCAAACAAATGAAATAAATTCATAAGGACGAACTTCCAAAACATGTACAGGAAACTCACCTGGAAAATCCCCAAATTCCCAGATAAGTTTTTTCCCATTGTCCATTTTCCCGCTACTTTTTGAAATAAAATATTTCGTTATCATTTCGGGATTCACAATAGCATCAAAAACTTCATTGATTGGTTTTTGAATTTGCAATGTTGCCTTTGATGTAAGTTTCATTTTACTTTAAATTGAATTAATCCGTAGACGTGATCAAGTAAACTATTTATTCCCACAGATTTCAAATACATCATATTTGATTATTAACTAGACTTTTATACTTTTTGTAATGCAAAAAACCTGTGTTTTAACATCATTCAATCATACGCTACGGATTTGTATTTGTAAAAGACAAGCGGTACTTTCCATCAGTAGAAATTACTTGTAGCATGCACCGCAATGTTTTTATTTTGCTGCTTTGTTTCCTTCAAAATTGATCATCCAAAAAATTCCGAATTGATCTTGAAAAGATGCGTATAACTCCGCCCAAAATTGTTCGCCCAATGGCATTTCGATATCTAAAGCATTTTCTGTCAATCCTTCATAAAAATCTTTTGCTTCTTCGGCTGTATCGGTATCAAGCATGATGTACGTTGCATTTCCAGTAGTTGCTTTGTGTCCAAAACTCTCCACACAATCAGATCCCATCAACATCGTGTCTTTGTTGATCATGATCCCAGTGTTCATGATTTTGTTTTTATCTTCTTCATTCATCGGAAAATTGGGATCAGCCGGCAAATCTCCAAAGCGATGAATACCCAGATTTTCTGTTTTGAATACATTTTTGTAAAACTCAAACGCAGTTTCACAGTTTCCGTTAAAGTTTAAATAAGCATGAATTTTTGCCATAATTTCTATTTTTTATTTTCAAAATTACATTCTTGCAACAAGAAATAACTTGTCATAAGGCAAGTTTCAAACAAAATTTTTCAGTCTTTACTTTCCCATTTCCTTGTATTCTTTTCTAATTCTACTCAGCGAAGTATCGGTCACTCCAAGATAGGAAGCAATGTATTTTAGCGGAACATGCTGAAAAACTATAGGCTTCTGTTCTAAAAGTTTTGCATAACGTTCAGAAGCGCTTCTTGTGATCATTTCTCTGCTTCGTTCTTTCATTTCAAATAAAGCATTTGCCATCCAGGTACGTCCCCATTCTCTAAAACCGTAAATGCTGTGAAACAATTCCTGAAAATCATCAAAAGTAATAGACAACATTGTGCAATCTGTGAGGCATTGCCAGTTTTCTTGCGATTTTTTATGTTGAAATAAAGCATTCACATCAATCACCACATCTCCTGGCTGAAAAAGATCTACCGTGATTCTGTTTCCATTGGCATCATTCACAAAACCACGAATAACACCCTGTGTAAGAATGTAGTATCTGTTTAGCATTTGGTTTTCTTGCAACAACAAAAAGCCTTTTTCACAAAAAACCTCTTCATGCTTTTCTAAAACATTCTTGTAATCTCCATGAAGAAGATGTTCGTTTTGATAGCATCTTTGTATAATTTCTAACATAAGTTTCGTTTTATTTTTCGTTTCGATTTTTGACTTCACATTGAATGCAGCGTCTCCCCAATTACAAAATTATCGTTTTTTTTACCTTAAAAAACAAAATATGATATTTTTCATACCTTTAGTTTTTCTCACAAACAACCTGTATTTTTGTAATTCTTTTAAAATCTTTACTTATGATACTAAACGATACTATTGTTGCACTGGCAAGCCCTTCTGGAGTGGGAGCTGTGGCCATTATTCGTGTTTCAGGACCGAAGTCTATCGACACGGTGGCAGCTGTTTTTCAATCGATCAAAGACAAAGATTTACGAAAACAGAAAACACATACCCTGCATTTGGGTTATATTAAAGATGGAGACAAAATCATAGATCAAGTATTGGTTTCTTTATTCAAAGGAACCAATTCTTATACAGGCGAACCAACGGTAGAGATTTCTTGTCATGGCTCTTCTTTTATTCAACAACAAATCATTCAATTACTGCTTCGAAAAGGTTGTAGAATGGCAACTGCTGGCGAATTCACGATGCGTTCGTTCCTCAACGGAAAGATGGATTTATCTCAGGCAGAAGCCGTTGCCGATTTAATTGCCAGTGATAACGAAGCTGCACATCAAATAGCAATGCAACAAATGCGTGGCGGTTTTAGTAACGAAATTGCAAAACTGCGCGAAGAATTATTGAATTTTGCTTCGTTAATAGAATTAGAGTTAGACTTTTCGGAAGAAGATGTAGAATTTGCTGATCGTACCGCATTTAGAGATTTAGTAAGTAGAATTCAATTTGTTTTGAAACGATTGATAGATTCGTTTGCAGTAGGAAATGTGATTAAAAACGGAATTCCAGTTGCTATTGTTGGCGAACCCAACGTAGGAAAATCAACATTATTGAATGCTTTATTGAATGAAGAACGCGCAATTGTTTCAGACATTGCGGGAACCACAAGAGACACCGTTGAAGATGAGTTGGTGATCGATGGAATTGGTTTCCGTTTTATAGACACCGCCGGAATTCGTGAAACCAAAGATGTGGTAGAAAGCATCGGGATTCAAAAAACATTTGAAAAAATAGAACAAGCACAGTTGGTTTTGTTTTTAGTTGAAAATTCGCACACTGAAGATATGGAAGGAATGATGCGTGAAATTGAAGAAATTAAAAATAAATATCCGCAAAAAACTCTTTTGGTCATCATGAATAAAATGGATTTGCTAGATGATGTTCAAATCTCAAATCTAAAATCTCAAATTCCGAACCTCATCCTAATTTCAGCCAAACAAAAAATAGGCATCAATCATTTAAAGGAACAATTGCTAAGTTTGGTAAACACAGGAGCGTTGCGCAACAACGAAACCATAGTAACCAACACCCGTCATTACGATTCGCTCTTAAAAGCGTTAGAAGAAATCCAAAAAGTACAATACGGATTAGACATGAATATTTCGGCCGATTTAATGGCCATCGACATTCGTCAAGCCTTGTATTACTTTGGTGAAATTACAGGTCAAGTAACTAATGATGAGCTGCTTGGGAATATTTTCGCCAATTTTTGTATCGGGAAGTAATTATACAAAATAAAAACGCAATAAACCATTAAAAGCCTTGATAATCAAGGCTTTTTTTTATTGCTATACCTTAGTAGTAAATACTTTTATCTGAAACCAAAAGGCAAATACCTTATTCGTTAGTGAGCAATATATATATTTTCATATGTTTTACTTTCGGTTATACTTTAACATTTAGTATATTTACGCAAAACATATTTAAAAACAATGTCTGAAAATAACAAACAAATCCTTGAGCAAAAACTTTGGGATATTGCCAATACTTTACGTGGTAGAATCAATGCCGATGAATACCGTAATTACATCTTAGGATTTATTTTCTTTAAATACTTATCTGAAAAACAACATCTTTACGCCAATTCGTTATTGGAAGATGAAGAGGTAAAAGAATATCATCATGTAACCGATGCTGAAACGTTAGAAGCGATTAAAGAAGAATCGTTAGCTCAATTAGGTTTCTTTTTGGCTCCGGATCAATTATTAGAAGCATTGATTAAAAAAGGTGCTGATACCTATATCATTGAAGAATTAGAGCAAACCTTAAACTACATTGAGCAATCGACCATGGGAACCGAATCGGAAGAAGATTTCATTGGGTTGTTCCAAGATGTAGATTTGGCTTCGTCTAAATTGGGAAAAACACCCGATAAGCGTAACGAAGTAATTGTAGAAATTCTGGCGAAACTAAACGAAATCGATTTTCGATTAGAAGATATCGAATCCGATGTTTTGGGTGATGCCTACGAATATTTGATTAAGCAATTTGCAGCTGGAGCAGGAAAATCGGCTGGGGAGTTTTATACGCCTCAAGAAGTTTCGACTATTTTAGCTAAAATCGTAACCTTAGGGAAAGACAAAATTCGTTCGGTTTACGATCCAACTTGCGGTTCGGGATCTTTGCTTTTACGTGTAGCCAAACAAACCAAGGTAGCTGATTTTTACGGACAAGAGTTAAACCCAACCACGTATAACTTGGCGCGAATGAACATGATTTTGCACAACGTGCATTACTCGCGTTTTAATATTGAGCAAGACGATACGTTGGAAGAACCACGCCATAAAGACCAACGTTTTGAAGCCATTGTTGCCAATCCGCCTTTTTCGGCAAATTGGAAAGGCGATGCCAATCCGTTGAATGCGTCTGATGTTCGTTTCAACCAATTCGGAAAATTAGCACCAAAAACCAAAGCCGATTTTGCTTTTTTACAGCACATGTATTACCAATTAGCCGATAATGGAACCGTTGCTTCGGTATTTCCGCATGGCGTATTGTTTCGTGGCGCTGCCGAAGGTGTTATACGCGAATATTTTATTAAAGAATTAAACGCTATTGATGCCATTATAGGTTTACCAGCCAATATTTTTTACGGAACCAGTATTCCTACCTGTATTGTGGTACTAAAAAAATGCCGTAAAGCCGATGACAACATCGTGTTTATTGATGCCAGTGGCGAAGGAAATTTTATAAAAGAAGGCACACAAAACAAATTGCGCGACGAAGACATACAGCGTATTGTAGATGCGTATGCCAACCGACAAGAAATAGCCAAATATTGCCACATAGCTACGCTTGCCGAAATTGCAGAAAACGATTACAACTTAAACATACCACGTTATGTAGATACGTTTGAGGAAGAAGAAGCGATTGACGTACACCAAGTAACCGAGCGTTTAAAAGCCATTAATACCGAATTAACCGAAGTAGATAAAAAGTTAGCTTCTTTTTGTAACGAATTAAACATACCCACACCTTTTTAATCATGTGGTTTCGTCCCTTCGAGTGCCTCAGGGACCACAACCACCATTCCGATGCCTGAGGTTCTCGAAGGCAGAGCTTATCGAAGTACAAAACTTAAAAGGTAAAAATTAAAACAAAAACAAAATGAAACAAAAACATATACTACAACCCAAATTGCGCTTTCCTGAGTTTGATGGGGATTGGAAGAAATCTAAATTGAATAAATTTGCTGAAATCAATCCAAAAGTTCCATCAATACCTGATGTTTTTATTTATATTGATTTAGAGAGTGTCATTAATGGTCGTCTTATAGCTGAAAATATAATTAACAAAGAAAATGCTCCAAGTAGAGCAATAAGAACTTTATCAAAAAATGACATTTTATTTCAAACAGTAAGACCTTATCAAAAGAATAATTTACTTTTTAATATTGATAGTAATAATTATGTTGCATCAACAGGATATGCTCAAATAAGGACGTCTAACAATTCACAGTTTTTATATCAATATTTACATATTGATGATTTTAACAAAAGAGTTTTATTACGTTGTACTGGAACAAGTTACCCAGCAATTAATTCTGGTGATTTAGGTGAAATAGATATTACATTCCCCTCCCTTCCCGAACAACAAAAAATAGCAGATTATTTAAGTACGATAGATGCGAAAATTAGTTTGTTAGAAGAAAAGAAAACCGAGTTGTCACGTTACAAAAAAGCGATGATGCAACAACTGTTTTCGCAACAAATACGCTTTAAACCTGTCCTGAGCGGTGTCGAAGGAGACGAAAAGGGAAATGATTTTCCGGAGTGGGAGAGTTTTCAATTAAAAGATATTTTATTTGAGCATAAAGAGAAAAATAAAAGTAACAAATACACTGAAGTAGTATCAGTAGCTAAAGAAAAAGGAGTTATAAATCAGATTGAGCATTTAGGGAGATCTTATTCTGCTGAAAACATAGAACATTATAAAGTTGTAAATCCTTTTGATGTAGTTTATACAAAGAGTCCTACAAGTGGATTCCCATTTGGTATCATAAAACAAAATAAATTAAATCGTTCAGCAGTACTATCACCTCTTTATGCAGTTTTTAAACCAAAAACTATTTATTTAGGAATGCTATTGCATGATTTATTTCTTTCAGAGGTAGAAACATTTAATTATTTAGTACCATTAGTTCAAAAAGGAGCTAAAAATACAATGAATATTAATAATGAAGATTTTCTAAATGGTAAAAAATATAAATTGCCTACATCTGAAAAAGAACAGCAAAAAATCGCAGATTTCTTGTCGGCTATAGATGAAAGCATAGAAAAAGTAAATGAGCAAATAACCCAAACGCAAAGCTTTAAAAAAGCCATGTTGCAGCAAATGTTTGTTTAGCCTTCGACAAGCTCAGGCTGACAAACAAACGGAATGTCACACTGAGCCTGTCGAAGCGAATGTCACACTGAGCCTGTCGAAGTGTGATGCCTGTCGAAGTGTGATGCCCGTCGAAGTGAATGTCACACTGAGCCTGTCGAAGTGTGATGCCCGTCGAAGCGGACAAGCTCAGACTAACGATAAAAAATAAATCAATATGAAAACCTATTATGTTTACATCCTAAAATGTTCTGATAACTCTTATTACACAGGAGTTACTAATAACATTGAAAGAAGATTACTTGAACATACTTCAGGTTTTAATGTTGATTGCTATACATACAATCGAAGACCTTTAGAATTGGTTTTCGTAACTGAATTTAATGATATAAATCAGGCTATTGCCTTTGAGAAGCAGGTGAAAGGATGGAGTAGGAAAAAAAAGGAAGCCATTATAAATAATCGATGCGAAGATTTACCTGAGTTGTCTAAAAATAGACAAAAAAAGAATCCTACCGACGAACAATAGCTTATGAACGCACAACCAGAACAACTCTTAGAAAATAACTTAATAGACCAATTGGTACAATTGGGGTACGAACGTATCGTTTTAAAACACGAAATCGATGTAGTGGCTAATTTCAAAAAACAAATTGAAAAGCACAACAAAGTAACACTTTCAGATACCGAATTAAACCAAATACTCCTTTACATCAATAAAGGCAATACGTTTGAGCGGGCTAAAACCTTACGTTCACGTATTCCGTATGTTAATGAATTGGGCGAAAATAAAACCATACAGTTAATTGACAGTAAAAATTGGTGTAAAAACGAATTTCAGGTAGCTAATCAAATTTCTATGAAAGGAAATTACGACAACCGCTACGATGTTACTATTTTAATTAACGGTTTGCCTTTGGTTCAAATCGAGTTAAAGCGAAGAGGTTTAGAGTTGAAAGAAGCTTTTAATCAAATCAATCGCTATCAAAGACATTCATACGGAGCAGGTTTTGGGTTGTTTCAGTTCATTCAGTTGTTTGTAATAAGTAATGGGGTAAATACCAAATACTATGTAAACGGTCGTGTAAAAGATCGTTCGTTTAAGCAAACCTTTTATTGGGCAGATAAAGAAAATCAACTGATTACAAATTTGTCAGCGTTTGCCGATGATTTTATGAATCCGTGTCATTTATCAAAAATGATTACGCAGTACATTGTACTAAACGAAACTCAAAAAGCACTAATGGTGTTGCGTCCGTACCAATATTATGCGGTAGAAGCCATCATTAATCAAGTAAAAACAACTACCGAATACGGTTATATTTGGCACACTACGGGTTCTGGAAAAACCTTAACGTCGTTTAAAGCTGCACAAATACTTACACAGTTACCCGAAGTTCATAAAGTGGTTTTTGTAGTCGATCGTAAAGATTTAGATACCCAAACCGCTAAAGAATTTAATAGTTTCAGCAAAGGAAGTATCGATTCTACAAACGATACCAAAACGTTGGTAAACCAAATGACGGGTTCCAATAAATTAATAGTTACTACGATACAAAAATTAAACAATGCAATAACGAAACCGTATTATCTTAAAGCGATGAAAGCGTTAGAAAACCAACGTATTGTTTTTATTTTTGATGAGTGCCACCGTTCGCAATTTGGAAAAACCCACGAAGAAATCAAGAATTTCTTTAAAGGTTGCCAAATGTTTGGTTTTACCGGTACGCCTATTTTTGCAGAAAATGCGGGTACCAACGAATACGGAAAACGAACTACAGAAATGTTATTTGGTAAAGCCTTACACAAATACGTTATTACAGATGCTATTCGAGATGGAAATGTATTGCGCTTTGCTATTGAATACATTAGAACCTTTAAACAAAAAGAAGAAATTCAAGATATTGAAATAGAAAAAATAGACGAGCCAGAGGTGATGAATGCGCCAGTTCGTAGAAAAGCTATTGTAAAACACATCATTCAAAATCATCACCGAAAAACGCATAATAAAGAGTTTACGGCTATGTTTTGTGTAAGCGATACCGATGCTGCTATTGCCTATTATAAATTGTTTAAAGAAGCAAAAGAGCAAGGTTTACACGATTTAAAAATAGCGACTATTTTTACTTATGCTGCTAACGAGGAACAGAAAAAGAACAGCAACTATTCTATAGAAGAAGACGAATTTAATATTGCGGCAGAAAGTGATACACCTTATTTAGCAAAATACAAACGAGAAGAATTAGATGATTTTATTGAAGATTACAATAAAATGTTTCAACGAAATTATTCAACAAAAGATTCTAGTTTGTTCTATCAATATTACAACGACATTGCCGATAAAGTTAAAAACAAACAAATTGATATTTTAATAGTCGTAAATATGTTTTTAACGGGGTTTGATAGTAAAACATTAAACACCTTATACGTTGATAAAAATTTACAATATCATGGACTGATTCAAGCATATTCTCGTACCAACCGAATTTTAGATGAAGTAAAATCACATGGGAATATTGTTTGTTATCGCAATTTAAAAGAGGCAACAGATAAAGCAATCGAATTGTTTGCAAATAAAGATGCCGTAGGTGAAATCATAGAATTGCCTTACGAAGCTTTAGACCAAAAGTTACAGGAAAAATATGATGCGTTAATAGCTATTACGCCAACAGTTGACAGTGTCAATACCTTACAAAACGAAGAAGAACAAGCCGAGTTTATCAAGGCGTTTCGGGAAGTTATGCGTTTGCTCAACAAAATGAAGCAGTACGGCGATTTTAATTATGAGGATTTACCCATATCACATCAAGAATTTGAAGATTACAAAAGCAAGTATTTAGATTTATACGAGGAAAACAAAGGCTTACACAAAGAAGACGATAAAGGGCACTCTATTATAGATGATTTAGATTTTGAATTGGAATTGATTCATCGTGATGAAATCAATGTAACCTATATTATGAATTTGTTGGTGCGTTTACAAGCAGCTCCACAAGCTGAAAAGAAATCTCAAGAAAAGCTGATTCAAGATTTATTAAATTCTGATATTCAACTCCGTAGTAAAAAAGAATTAATAGAAAAGTTTATTCAAAAGAACCTTCCGTTTATAGAAAATCCAGATGATGTTATTGAAGCTTTTGAAGACTTTGTAGAGTCAGAACGAAAAATTGCGATACAAGAAATGAGCAATCAAGAAGCATTAGACCAAGATAAACTAGAACACGTTATCGGTGAATATTTATTTACTGACAAACAACCGTTACGAGAAGACATCGTTGGTTTAATGATTCAAAAACCAAGTTTAAAAGAACGCAGTACCAAGATTGAACGTGTAACACATAAAATCTATGATTTTGTGAATACGTTTATTAGCGGGTTTGCGAGGTAATTAATGTTTTATGTATAGTAAGTTTGGAAATAATCCTAGAGAATTAGCTATCGCTATATTTTATTATTTAGACAGTATTAAAAATAAAGTAGATATAGAAAATGGTTTTCCTTTATATATTTTAATTGACGAATTTTTAGAATGGAATTTACCTACTGATGGGAGTAATTATCAAAAACAAAAAGAAGAGGAGATCCCTAATATAATTGATGCTGTTAGATTATATTTTACTAGTAACGACTACTTTGAAATAATTAAATGGGAAAATACTGATTTAGTTCTCAAACTAACAGAGAAAGGTTTAGAAGCAAAAAGATGTGGGGGAATTGATAAATATGAAGAAAAACTTAAAAATGAAGAAGAATTAGCTCAATTACAAAAAGAGAGTTTAGAAGCGTCAGTTAAAGCAAATGTAATAGCAATTGATGCTAATGATATTTCAACAAAAGCTAATAAAATAGCTATTAGTGCAATCTGGATTTCAGTAATTTCTGCTCTTATAGCTTTGTTGTCATTTTCATACACTTTCTTTAATAATGAATCACAAAAAATAGACTTTCTAAATGATGAGATTAAATTTATCAAGAATAAACAAGTGGAAGAACGAAAAGAATATTTAAAGATAATGGATAGTCTTTCAAATGAGTTCAAAGACAAAAAAATAATTAACTAAAATTAACCAAAAACATTATGTATGAAAATTTAGAAGAATTAAGATCGAAATATGAAATCATTTATCCAGATATGGAAATTGGAGAAACAGATCTATCATTAGAAAACATTAAACAATAAATCAATTTAGAGGTTTTTGCTTATTCCCATTTTTATCTAAAGAACTATTTTCTAAAAAATAAAAAACAAAGCCGCCCAAAGCATATAGTATGACATCGATGAAATCTGCGGTATATCTGGCATTTACCTTAGGTAAGTAATATTCAAAATAGACAGAATAATAAAGTACAATCAAAAAAATGAGGTGATTTTTTATGATATACTGCTTGTCTTTTTTTATTTTTCGAGCCAATAACTGTGTAATAATCAACACAATTGGCATGCACAAAAAATCATTTAAATAATTATTGATTAGACTTGGAAGCGCAATATGTAATCTTTGACAGATGTAAACCGCTGCTGCAATAACCATCATGTACATATAAATTTTTTTCACGCGATTACAATTTTAAGTCAAAAAATCAAAAGAGAATAAGTGTTTAAAAATACAATTACATTTCGAATTTATGGAGAAATTATCCGGCTAACGATGAAAAAAGCGCGGCGATTCCCGCAGCAATGGCTACTATAACTACTCCAATTGAATAAAAGATATTAACGATTATCCGCACCAAAATATTCGGATGTTTTCTTAGCTTTTCTAGAATTACAATGAATTTACTCGGCCCCTTTTCTCTTCGCTCTTGTTCAATTTTTTCAAGTCGCTTTTCTTCTGCAAGTTGTCTTTTTAAAGCAATATTAATCATTTCACCACATTGGTGACAATAATCGCTATTTAAATTCTCGGTTTTACATTTTTGGCAAATGATGTAAGTCGACCCCATATTTCACTTGTATTTATCTGCAACAAAGATAGACCTTAGCGCAGTACGGAACAAATTAAGAAGTGTTTTGAATTGATTTTTAGATCGTTTTATAGCAACTTGATTCGATGGTTTCGTTTTTCATCAGAAAAAAGGGAAACTCGGAAACAAAACGCTAGATTACTCATTTATCCCAAAGCTACGTCCAACATCATCATCATAATAAATCCGCCAATAAAACCTAAGGTTGCTATATCTCCATTACTTCCTTGTTGTGTTTCTGGCACTACTTCTTCTATCACCACAAAAACCATAGCTCCTGCAGCAAATGCCAAAGCATAAGGCAGCGCAGGTGTAAAAAAACCAACTGCCAACGCCCCGATAAGTGCCGAAATCGGCTCGACCAATGCAGAACTTTGTCCATATAAAAAGCTTTTCTTTTTACTCATTCCCGCTCTTCGCAACGGAAAGGAAACCGCCAACCCTTCGGGCAAGTTTTGTAAACCAATTCCAATGGCTAAAGTCAAAGCTCCGGCAATGGTTGCTTCGGGTACTCCTGCGGCCACACCTCCAAATAAAATACCAACTGCTAAACCTTCGGGAATGTTGTGTAAAGTGATGGCTAAAACCAACAAAGTAGTCTTTTGCCAAGGTGTTTTTGTTTTAAGACCTTCGGTTTTTGAAACTGGATGATTTAAGTGCAAATGTGGTAAAATTTTATCCAAAGCAAAAAGAAACAAAGCACCCAGACCAAACCCGATCGCTGCGGGCATAACTTTAGTAAAGCCTTCTCCTGGACTCATATTAATTGCAGGAGCCAATAAACTCCAAAAACTTGCCGCAATCATTACTCCTCCAGTAAAACCCAACATGCCATCCAACAGTTTCTTGTTCGGATTTTTAAAAACAAAAACCATAGCTGCTCCTGTGGCAGTCATTGCCCAGGTAAACATTCCTGCAAGAAGCGCTGCCCAAATTGGATCTAGCGATTCGAAATAATTCAACAAATCACTAAACATATCAAATCTTTTTTACAAATAGGTTTTGAGCAACTACTTTAGATAAGGTTAATTCGTTTTCACGATGCAAGATCGTTACAGAATGATCAAAATTCTCGTGATCTAAAACTTTGAACTTAGTTCCTAGAGCTATCTTTTGGCGGTCTAAATATTGCAAAAAAGCAGGCGAGGTATCTTTCACTCCTACACACATATATTCTTGATTTATTTCCGCTTCAGTTAACAACTCCTTGTCTCTAACTATCATTTCACCTTGTGCATTCGGAATGGGGTCGCCGTGTGGATCTTCCTTAGGATAACCTAAAAAGGCATCCAAGCCGTTGATCAATTTTTCCGATTTGATGTGTTCTAATTCTTCTGCTACATCGTGTACTTCGTCCCAATTGAAATGTAATTTATCAACCAAAAAAACTTCCCACAATCTGTGTTTTCTGATGATCATCTTGGCAGTATGCAATCCCTTTTCAGTGATAGAAACACCTTTGTATCTTTCGTGGGTAACCAACTCTTTTTCATCTAGCTTTTTAATCATATCAGTAACAGACGACGCTTTGGCGTCTATCTTATGCGCAATTGCGTTGGTCGAAATCCCCTCTTCTTCCGTTAGGGATAAGTGATAAATAATTTTTAAATAGTTTTCTTCTGCGTGTGTAAGCATGAGTATTTATTTGATTAAACAAAGTTATAAAAAATAAATTAAAAATATCTAATTTTATTTTTGAAGGCCTTGAAATATTTTTTTAGCTTTGTCTAAAATTAGTCAACATGTTAAAACAATACCTTTTACTAGCCACAGCACTGTTTTCATTTCAAATGAATTATGGACAGATTGATCAAGACACCATCAACAACGATACACTTGATGAAATTGTCATTTCTGGAACTATGAAACCTGTTCTACGTTCTGAAAGTTTAGTTCCTGTTGAAGTCTATACTCCTACTTTTTTGAAAAAAAACCCAACTGCCAACGTTTTTGAGGCACTTCAAATTGTAAACGGAGTTCGCCCACAAGTTAATTGTAGCGTTTGCAACACTGGCGACATTCATATCAATGGATTAGAAGGCGCTTATACTTTTGTTTTGATTGATGGAATGCCAATTGTAAGTGGTTTATCTACAGTTTATGGCCTATCGGGGATTCCTAATTCATTAATCGAACGTGTTGAAGTTGTAAAAGGACCTGCATCGTCTTTATATGGAAGTGAAGCCGTGGGCGGATTGATTAATATCATTACTAAAAACCCAAAAAACACGCCTCTTTTTTCAGCTGATGTATTCGGAACTTCTTGGGGCGAAGTGAATGCAGATGTCGGTTTAAGCACCAAAGTTGGTAATAACGCTCATTTATTACTTGGTGTGAATTATTTTAATTACTCGAATCCAATCGATAAAAACAATGATAATTTCACCGATTTGACTTTGCAAGATCGTTTTTCTCTTTTTCAAAAGTGGAACTTTACTCGAAAAAGCAATAAATTATTTTCTATTGCTGCAAGGTATTTTTACGAAGATCGTTGGGGTGGTGAAATGAATTGGAACAGGAGTTTCAGAGGTGGTGAAGAGGTATATGGCGAATCGATTTTCACCAATAGATATGAGTTGATGGGAACCTATGAATTGCCTTTTTCTGAAAAAATGTTTCTATCGTTTTCCTATGCAGACCACGATCAAAATTCCATGTACGGTTCAATGCCCTACTTAGCGAAACAAAAAGTTGGTTTCACGCAATTGACTTGGGATAAAGAACTTGGAAATCACGATTTACTATTCGGAGCTACTTTTCGTTACACATCCTACGACGATAACACTCCAGCCACAGTTAATAAAGATGAAATTAGCATGCCCGGACTGTTTGTTCAAGACGAGATTTCCTTCGATGAAAAACACAGTATTTTATTAGGCGCACGATACGATTACAACAACAGTCATGGTTCTATCTTCACCCCCCGATTTGCTTATCGATATAAATCGACAAAAGGCGATGTTTTAAGATTAAATGCCGGAACTGGATTCAGAGTTGTGAATTTATTTACCGAAGACCATGCTGCGCTGTCTGGATCTAGAGATGTAATTGTTTTAGAAGATTTAAAACCCGAACAATCTTATAATTTAAACGCTAGCTACCTAAAACAATGGTATTTTGGTTCCAATGTTTTGCAATTAGAGGCTTCGACTTGGTACACCTACTTTACCAATGCCATTTTTCCTGATTACGACAGCAACCCCAATCAAATTATATACTCCAACTTAGATGGACATGCAACTTCACAAGGTGTGAGCGCTAATATCGATTTAATTTTAGGCAATGGTTTAAAATTCTTGGTTGGTACTACCTTGATGGACGTTTCTACGGTAGAAGACGGTGTTAAAGAACGTCAGATGCTAACCGAACGCTTTTCGGGTACTTGGGCAATTACTTACAATATTCCATCTATAAATTTAGACATTGACTACACCGGAAATGTTTACGGTCCAATGCGACTTCCTTTGGTTAGTGAATGGGATCCGCGACCTGAATATTCCGAAACGCATAGTATTCAAAACATTCAATTGACTTATAAAGGAATCAAAAATTTTGAAATCTATGGAGGCGTGAAAAACATTCTGAATTGGACTCCTGCTAAAAACATTCCGTTTTTGATTTCGAGATCGCACGACCCGTTTGATAAAAATGTACAGTTTGATGCCAATGGAACAGCAATGCGCACACCAGATAATCCTTATGGCTTGGTTTTTGATCCATCATATGTTTATGCTGCCAATCAAGGCACCAGAACGTTTTTAGGAATAAGATATCACTTTTAAAAATTAATTTAATGTGAAGCAGTTTGTATTAGTATTATTTTTTATTTTTTCTGTTCAAAGTTATTCACAAGAACTGCAAACGTATAGCTTTGAACAAGTAGAGCAATTGGTCGAGAAAGAACCTCGACCAATACTGCTTTATTTTCATACTGATTGGTGCCAATATTGTAAAAGGTTGCAAAAAACGACTTTCAAAGACAAAAAAGTCATAGAAAAACTGAACTCAAACTATTACGTGATTTCTTTTGACGGCGGATTAAAAGAACAAGTGACACACAAAGGAGTAACTTATAAATTTGTACCAACAGGAATGAAATCGGGCTATCACGAATTGGTACATCATTATATAAAAAAGCGCCAAGAAATCTACCCAACGCTTATTTTTTTAGACGATAATTTTAAAGAATTACTATTTATACAGTCTTATATTTCAGCAAAAAGTTTGTTAGAAATTTTATGATTTCAAGCTTGTTATAAAATCATGCAAGATTAAATAATAAATCTATTTTGATACTTGAAAGAAGTGAAAATAACTTCTAATCGAAAATAATTGCACGATCAATTTCTTATCATTCAAAAGTATATTACAAATCAAACCCCCGAATGAATCCGAGGGTTTGTCTTACTCAATATTATATTACCATCTTTTATTTTTATTCTTTGTTTCGAAGTGATAAGCGTAACTTTTTGTCCATTTATTATATTGAGATCTACTTAAAATATTTTGAATTTTTCGATCGTATTTACGATCTAAAACCATCAATTGAGCTTGTGGTCTTCTATATTTTCTCAAGATCGCCCACTCTTCATTTTGCTTTTCTCTTAATAACACAATCAGTTTACGCTCTTGACGTGGGCTAAGATCTAAACGACGAAAATCATAGTTATCATAAACTTTGTGAGTATTCACATAACGATGACTTTGTCTGTGATCTTGTTGTCTAACTAATTGACGTTGCTGTGCAAATCCACTTAAACTAAGTGCAAATAATGCGAATGTAATTATCCCTTTCATAGTTCTTAATTTTAAAAGTTATTAAACCTCTTCTGACCAATCAAATACAAGAGTCGTGCCAAAAAACAGAACAAAAGCAGAAACAAATCACAACACACTGAATTACAACAAAAAAAGCATCGGAAATCCGATGCTTTTTTCTATAATAAACACATAAATTAATAAGCTCTTGCGTCTTTTCCTTCGTAAAAATTCATAAACGCTCGGTTTACCACCCGATTTCCTCCCGCTGTAGGATAATTTCCTGTAAAATACCAATCGCCTAAGTTATCTGGACAAGAGATATGCAGGTTTTCAATGGTTTGAAACATAATTTTCAAATCTGCCTTTACCGTTTCTGGATGCAACATTTCTGAAATTTTATCTGAAATCTCCTCATCTGTAAACGGAGCATAAATTTCTTTTACATAGTTTACTACCTCATCATCTGGTAAATCTTTTTGGGCTTTACATTTTGCATAAACCTCATCTACAATATGATATAAACTACGCTCTTTTAACAATTCCAAAGTAGCGTTAAAAGCAATCAGGGATTCTAATTTCGCCATATCGATTCCGTAACAATCTGGGTAACGAATTTGAGGAGCCGATGAAACCACCACGATTTTCTTTGGATTTAAACGATCCAACATTTTTACGATCGATTTTTTCAAAGTTGTACCTCGAACAATACTATCATCAATAACTACCAGTGTATCTTCTGGCTTAACAACACCGTAAGTCACATCATAAACGTGTTCCACCATATCGTCGCGGTTACTGTCGTCAGTGATAAAAGTGCGTAATTTAGCATCTTTTATGGTGATTTTTTCGGTACGAATGGTTTTGGATAAAATATCGCCTAGCTTTTCTTCTGAAAGTTTACCTTCTTCAGCTAAAATTTGCTTTACTTTCTTCTCATTTAAAAATTCTTGCGCTCCTTCCAACATTCCAAAAAACGACACTTCAGCCGTGTTGGGAATATAAGAAAACACTGCATTATCAATATCTTCATCGATTTCTTTCAAAATCACAGGCATCATTGTTCTACCTAATGTTTTACGCTCTTGATAAATCGACGCATCGTTTCCACGTGAAAAATAAATGCGTTCAAACGAGCACGCTTTGCGTTCTAAAGGCTCTAAAATTTGTTCAAAAGTAACCGCTCCATTTTTCTTAATAATGATCGCTTTGCCCGGATCTAATTCTTTAATTTCCTCAAAAGGAACATTAAAAGCGGTTTGAATCACCGGACGTTCTGATGCCACTACTACAATTTCTTCGTCATCATAATAAAAAACAGGACGAATTCCAGCTGGATCGCGGAAAACAAAAGCATCTCCATGACCTAACATTCCAGCCATGGCATAACCTCCGTCCCAGTTTTTAGAAGCCCGACGTAAAATACGAGCAATATCTAATCGGTCTGCAATTACCGGCGATGCTTCTTTTTTAGACATCCCTTCATTATCTCTCAAAGTAAGGTACAAATCCTCGATCTCATCATCTAAAAAATGTCCGATTTTCTCCATAATGGTAACCGTATCGGCCATTTCCTTTGGATGTTGTCCCAAACGAACCAAATCGTCGAACAACACCTTTACGTTGGTCAAATTAAAGTTTCCTGCTACGATAAGGTTGCGGTGCATCCAATTATTTTGACGTAAGAATGGGTGCACACTTTCAATATTATTTTTCCCAAATGTTCCATAACGAACATGTCCAAGATAAACTTCGCCTAGATAAGGTAATTCCTTTTTTTGCAAATCAATATCATTGCTCAATTCTGGACGCTGCTCTAATTCGGTATTAATTCTTGAATTTATTTGCGTAAAAATATCCTGAATTGGTGAAGGTTTGTTGGAACGCACACGACTGATGTATCGTTGCCCTGGTTCCATATCCAACTTAATACTTGCCAATCCGGCTCCATCCTGACCACGGTTGTGCTGTTTCTCCATCAAAAGATACATTTTTTGAATGGCATAAAAAGCCGATCCGTACTTTTCTTTGTAGAAAGACAAAGGTTTTTTTAACCTTAGCAATGCAATACCGCATTCGTGTTTTATTGAGTCACTCATTGTATGTGTGTGTTGTTTAGCCAAAAAAAGCCCATAATTTGGGCTCTATATATTATTTTGTTAACTCTATATCAAACTGTGTCAGCATCTTAAATTGCTGTAAACGAGCATTCGCATCTTGTTTACTCAAATTTTCCATGCGTTCTGTTCCAAATTTTTCTACACAAAAAGAAGCTAAATTCGATCCGTGTATAATTGCATTTTTCATGTGATTAAATGTAAAGAGTCCTTGCTCTGCTAGATATCCCGAGAATCCTCCTGCAAACGTATCGCCGGCTCCTGTTGGGTCAAAAACTTCTTTCAAAGGCAATGCCGGAGCAAAAAACACCTGTTCTTCATTAAACAACAAAGCTCCGTGTTCTCCTTTTTTAATAACCACAAACTTAGGTCCCATCTTTTGGATTACTTCAGCTGCTTTTACTAAAGAGTATTCCCCAGAAAGTTGTCGAGCTTCTTCATCGTTAATGGTAATCACATCTACTCTTTTCAGCACCGTTTTTAGTACATCTAAGGCACAATCCATCCAAAAATTCATGGTATCTAATACCACTAAATTGGGTTTTTCTGTCATCTGATCCAAAACACTGATTTGTATGTTCGGATGTAGATTTCCCAACATAACCACTTCGGCATCTTTAAAGTTCTGAGGAACCACCGGATTAAAATCAGCTAAAACGTTTAACTGAGTTTCTAAAGTATCGCGGGAATTCAAATCGTTGTGATACAATCCGCTCCAGAAGAAAGTTTTTCCTTCTTTAACAATCTCAACACCTGAAATATCAATATTTTTCTGGGTTAATAAATCCAAGTATTCCTGCGGAAAATCGTTTCCCACAACAGATACTATAGCTGAATCTACATTAAAATGAGTCGCAGACAATCCAATATAAGTTGCCGCTCCACCCAAAATCTTATCGGTTTTACCAAAAGGTGTTTCAATCGCATCAAAAGCTACTGTACCAACAATCAATAACTTGTTCATATAGTTGTTTGTAAATGAAGATGCAAAGTTACGACGAAACCAACGAAAATACAAAAATATTCTACAATCATTAATACTGGTATATTTGTTAAAATAAAAAATAATTTTTGTTAATTAAAACATAATTTTTATATTTAGCTCATAATTAAAACATTAAGATTATGAACAAAAAAATTACGCTGCTTATGGCAGTATTCTTCGCACTGGCAGCCTGTAGCGAAGACGTTGATCAAGAGCTTGATCAACAGACTTCTGGTTTAGAAGAAGGTTATTTTCCTGCTTCTGATGGTTCGGGAGGTATTAAACCTTTTACCATAATTCCGGGAGGATATGAATCTCCATGGCATTTCTCTAAGCCTGAGCAAGTAAACCATTTTTTTCACAGCCCACTTCCCAGTAATAACGGTATTGCAGTAAGGGTAACGCCGTATATCGGACTTGCTTATTGGGATGGAGCCGATGACGGTATTTATAATACACCCGGTGGTGCTTATAACCTGACAAGCGGTATGTATCCTAACCTGTATAACGGTGGAAACGAATATGGAAATTACATCCAGGCTAATCCGATCGTATTGAATATATGGGGGACGAATCCACAGACAGAAGAGATCGGTATTATTTGGGGAGGTCATTGTCCGGTATTCACTGCATGGACTTATACCTATAATCCCCATACTATATTTTTTGACGTTATGAACAATGGTGTGATACAACCTTCGGCTATGGTTGGGGGCTTGGCTGTACCGGCTACTCCGGCAACGTTTCAGGAAGCACTGCTGCTTAACGATTATGGAAAGGTAATGTATTACAAAGTAGAGTTTGGATTTACCACCAACCCTAATGTTTTTACAGAAACCGTCTATGTTTTGGCATTGGAGGTAGATGATGTATATACTCCTGATTGGGACGACTTATCTATAACCGACACCTTTGGCGGAAATCTCTATCGCAGCACCACTGGTAGTGAAGAAATTGTGGTGGATCTAAACAGTTTAGGGGCAACAATTGAACGATCAGGACAATTTTTTAACATACCTCCGTATGGTTATCGGACAATAACAACCTGGTATGATGGTCCGGTTACGGGCGGCTTTGTGTGGTTGTGGATCGATTAAACGATAAAAAGAGGCTGTCTCAAAAGTCATTTTAGACGATTTTTGATTAACAGTTTTATAAAATAAGGCCTCTACATAGTTAAATATTCAATAAATAACAATAATTAGGCTGTTTGTTGAGGATATTAAAATGAAAAAGAGGCTGTTTCTATTTATGAGACAGCCTCTTTTTAATTACTTCTTTACCAGCTTCTTTATTCCTGTACCTTCATCGGTAACAATATGTAAAAAGTAGGTTCCGCTGTTTAAATCTTCTGTATTTAACAATATTTCATTTTCTTTTTTAAATTTTTGTGATTTCACTATTTTACCATTCAAATCATAGACCGCTATTTCCTTGATACCAATATTCTCACTATTGGTTATGGTTACAAGATCTGTTGCAGGATTGGGATAAAGGTTAAATTTAGCCGAAACAAACTCGTTAACACTTACTGTAGGAGTAAAATTTTGAGCTGAGAGATTGATATTGTCGATTTTTCTTCCTTGAGGAGAGACTTTAATAGATCCTCCATAAGTATTCATAAGCTCTAATTTCACCGGGTTATCATCGTGCTCTCCACCTCCTGTGAGAGACAACGGAAAAAGGGTATTTGCAACCAAAGTATAATTTAACGAAGGTACGCTGAAATAGACCTGATTATTGTCGTAATCTATATACAACTCAACAGTAACCCAACTCTCAGAAGGAAAGTTCTTTATTTGAAGTTGTCCGTTGGCACTACCGTACGGATATATAACTCCCCGATTAGGCAAATAAACATAGCCCCCACGAAAATTATTACCATTACGATATTCAAAATTTGTCAGCAACTCTTTCTCATTATATAGAGCAACCGCAAGACCCTCTGTAATACCATTGTCACTTGTGTCTGTATAAATATCAAATACCAATTTTAATACATTATTGCCTGGAGTACGTTGCTGCCAATAGGTATTTATATCCATCCGATAGACAGAACAATGACCACCACTTGAGAGGGTGTTTTCTTCTACGATCTGCAATACGTTTCCTTTGGTGGGATCGGAAACTATTATATAATCGTTTACCGTAGTAATATGACCGATACCACCACCCAATGATTGAGTGTACCATCCGCCTTGCGCTGGTGTGGTACCAGTGAGGTCTGTACTAAAAGGTCCCGTATTATAGCTTTCAAAATCTTCGGTGTAGAGCAGCTGTGCAGTACTGAAATTTACTGTAAATAGCACAGCGGATAAAAAGGATATTTTTGATTTCATAATACTTTTTGTTTGAAATTTATAGTCAAATATAGTAATTTTTAATTATTTAAACAACTATATTTTAGAATGTTATCACTTTTAAAACAAAAAACTTGTCGAATGACAAGTGACAATAAAAAATAAAAATCTTACTTTTTTACAAGCTTCTTTATTCCTGTGCCTTCATCGGTAACAATATGTAAAAAGTAGGTTCCGCTGTTTAAATCTTCTGTATTTAACAATATTTCATTTTCTTTTTTAAATTTTTGTGATTTCACTATTTTACCATTCAAATCATAGACCGCTATTTCCTTGATACCAATATTCTCACTATTGGTTATGGTTACAAGATCTGTTGCAGGATTGGGATAAAGGTTAAATTTAGCCGAAACAAACTCGTTAACACTTACTGTAGGAGTAAAATTTTGAGCTGAGAGATTGATATTGTCGATTTTTCTTCCTTGAGGAGAGACTTTAATAGATCCTCCATAAGTATTCATAAGCTCTAATTTCACCGGGTTATCATCGTGCTCTCCACCTCCTGTGAGAGACAACGGAAAAAGGGTATTTGCAACCAAAGTATAATTTAACGAAGGTACGCTGAAATAGACCTGATTATTGTCGTAATCTATATACAACTCAACAGTAACCCAACTCTCAGAAGGAAAGTTCTTTATTTGAAGTTGTCCTTTGGCACCACCGTACGGATATATAACTCCCCGATTAGGCAAATAAACATAGCCCCTACGAAAATTATTACCATTACGATATTCAAAATTTGTCAGCAACTCTTTCTCATTATATAGAGCAACCGCAAGACCCTCTGTAACATCGTTGTCATCCGTATCTGTATAAATATCAAAAGCCAATTTCAATACATTGTTGCCTGGGTGGCGTTGTTGCCAATAGGTGTTCAGGTCGGTTCTTTCAATATAACCACCTGAATTTATATATCTAGCAGCGTTTTTTTCTTCTATAATATTAATAAGCTTTCCTTTGTTGGGATCCGACACTATTTCAAAATGGTTTACTGAAGGAGAAATAGCATCATCATATGGTCTTGTAGGATCTGGTTGTTCTACCCAAGTATACCACCCTCCTTGTACAGGTGTTGCTCCTGTATGGTCGGTGCTAAATGGTCCGGTGTTGTAGCTTTCAAAATCCTCGGTGTAGAGCAGCTGCGCAAGGCTGAGCTGTGCAGTAAACAAGCTCACAACTAAAGTTAGTAATTTTGTCTTCATAATAAATTTTGTTTAAAGTATCTGTCAAATATAAATATTTTTATCTACTTAAACAACTATATTTTAGAATGTTAAGACATGTGTTTATCCTTCATTATCTTCATACCATTGGTCAATCAATAGTTTGGGCTTTTTAGAAGCTTCTACCGCCAAGAAATCGCAGCGTTCGTTCATTGGATGATTATTGTGTCCTTTGATCCATTGGAATTGAACGCGATGCTTTCGGTAAATTTTCATAAAACGCTCCCATAAATCAGGATTTTTCTTACCTGCAAAACCTTTCTTTTCCCAACCAAAAACCCAACCTTTAGAAACAGAATCTACCACATATTTGGAATCAGAAACAACTAAAACATTTAGATTTTCTTTCTTTAATGTTTCTAAACCAACGATGACTGCTAAAAGTTCCATTCGATTATTGGTTGTTTTTCGATAGCCTTGCGAAAGTTCTTTGAAATGTTTTGTATTGTTTAAATGCAAAATCACCCCATAGCCACCCGGACCGGGATTTCCACGCGAAGAACCATCTGTATATAGAAGAATTTCTGGTTGCATAATTTGTCTTTGTGCAAAAATACAATTCTATTTTGAAGCGCCCGCTCTTTTCGATGTCTTTGCTTCGAACAAGTGAAAAACGAAAATTGAAAAACTTAGCAATAACACATTTGACAAGTTCGCTTCAACAAATTCCAAATCTAAAAAATTATTTCTTTGCGAAAAAATATCCAATTTATGGCATTCAATTTGATGTGGTCTTGAAAAATCAAAAAATGAAAAAAGCTTTAATCCTATTTTTCGGCTTACTGTCTGTGCAATTGTTTGCTCAAACTCCTGTTATATATAATTACGATTATAACTTAAGTTCAAAAATTGCTCGAATTTGGATTGAATATGAAATTTTAATGGAATACGATGCGGTAGAAGATCGCTTGTCTCATCAAAATTACTTATTTCAAGACGGTTATGTTTTTGAGAAATTTGAAGAAAATTGGGAAGAAATCGGTTTTTACAACGACAAAGAGCTGGTTTTGAACCAACAATATTTCGAGATAAAAAAACCTTTTTTAGGAAAAACCGCCATCCGTTTAAAACAAGACGACAGTTGGATTCCTTTAAAAAGGACAAAAAACACACTTAGGTTTTTAAATGATCCTGAAAAACTACCCGAAGCAGCACAAATATGGGCGTTAAAAATAGAGTTACAAAGAGAAATTACTCACATAGAACGAGTACATAACGGGCAAGGAAATATTTCTTTTGGCTTTGGCTTTGGAACTACCTTTTAAAGAAAAAGCTTTTCAAAGTTTGCACTTTGAAAAGCTTTCCTACGTTTAGTTTTCTTCCGATAATAGACCTACTATAACTTTTGGAAAATGTTCGTATTCCAACTGATGTACTTTTTGAGCCACCTCAGCTGGAGTATCATTTTCTAAAACCGGTGTTTTAGCTTGAAAAATAATAGCACCTTCATCATACTTTTCACTCACAAAATGAATTGTTATTCCGGTTTCGGTTTCTTTATTGGCGACAACTGCTTCATGCACAAAATTGCCATACATCCCTTTTCCGCCATATTTTGGAAGCAACGCTGGATGAATATTTATAATCTTATCGGGAAAATCTTGGATGATTTCAGAAGGAAACAACAATAAATAACCTGCCAAAACGATTAAATCAGGATTGATTTCTAACATTCTTTGACGTAAAACGCCTTCTTCATTCTCTTTTTTAGTAATAATTTCGGCAGAAACACCCATTTTTTTGGCACGTTCTAACACAAAAGCATCTTTTTTATTTGTAATTATATGGAAGTTACAATTAATATTCGTATTTTTAAGGTAGTCGATGATGTTCTCTGCGTTGCTCCCAGATCCGGAAGCCATTAAAACGATGTTTTTCATGGGCTTAATTGTATGTTTATGGCTCAATTTGAATAATATTTTAGTACAAAAGTCGAAAAAAATATTTAATTAAAAATTATTTTTTTAAATTCGCAGTTACAAAAGTAAATATAAAGTGTGGTTATAAGGTAAAGTTTTATATTTTTGCCACAACAATTAAACTTAAAAATAAAAAAGATTATGTCAGACATTGCATCAAGAGTAAAAGCGATTATCGTTGACAAGTTAGGAGTTGACGAAAATGAGGTTGTAGCAGAAGCAAGCTTCACAAATGATTTAGGAGCTGATTCATTAGACACTGTTGAGCTAATCATGGAGTTTGAAAAAGAATTCGACATTCAAATCCCTGATGATCAAGCTGAAAACATTGCTACAGTTGGTCAAGCTATCTCTTACATTGAAGAGGCTAAAAAGTAATAACAGGATAAAGCCTGCGTGGCTCTTAGCTACGCAGGTGTTATTATTTTATCCTCTACAAGAGTTTAAGATTAAATTTTATTTTCTATAAAATTATAGCAACCCAATGTTTCGCTTCATTTGAAACTTGGGTTTTTGTTATTTATAAATTAAAAAATATTTTTATGAGTTTAAAGCGAGTTGTTGTAACTGGATTAGGTGCCTTGACTCCCATCGGAAATAATATCTCTGAATATTGGAACGCTCTGATCAACGGAGTAAGTGGTGCTGCGCCGATTACCCATTTTGACGCGTCCAACTTCAAAACTCAATTTGCTTGTGAAGTAAAAGGGTTTGTAGCTGAAGATTTTATCGATAGAAAAGAAGCTAGAAAAATGGATAAATATGCTCAGTATGCTATGGTTACAGCTACTGAAGCGATGGATGACGCCAATTTTGATTTGAATAAAATCGATCTTAACCGCGCTGGAGTTATTTGGGGCTCGGGAATCGGTGGTCTGCAAACATTCCAAGACGAAGTAACCAACTTTAACCAAGGAAATGGCACTCCGAAATTCAATCCGTTTTTTATACCAAAAATGATTGCTGATATCGCCGGAGGACTTATTTCGATTAAATACGGATTAAGAGGTCCAAACTTTACAACGGTTTCAGCATGTGCTTCCTCTACAAATGCAATAATTGATGCCTACAACTACATCCGTTTAGGAATGGCAGACGTTATCGTAACGGGAGGTTCCGAAGCAGCTGTAACCATTGCCGGAATTGGTGGATTCAACGCCATGCACGCTTTGTCAACTAGAAACGAAGATCCAACAACTGCCTCTCGTCCGATGGATAAAGAGCGCGACGGTTTTGTATTGGGTGAAGGTGCAGGCGCTTTGATTTTAGAAGAATACGAACACGCTGTTGCACGAGGCGCAAAAATCTATTGCGAAATTGGCGGAGGCGGTATGTCTGCTGATGCACATCACTTAACAGCCCCGCATCCGGAAGGATTAGGTGCAAAAAATGTAATGTTGAATTGCTTAAAAGATGCTGGAATGAAACCAACAGATGTAGACGGAGTGAATCTACACGGTACCTCTACTCCACTTGGCGACATCGCCGAATCGAAAGCTATTTTAGAGGTTTTTGGTGAACATGCCTATACAATGAACCTGAATTCAACAAAATCGATGACAGGACACTTATTAGGCGCAACAGGCGCTATTGAAGCCATTTCATGTATACTATCTATTAAACATGGAATTGTTCCACCGACCATCAACCATTTTACTGATGATGATAGCATTGACCCAAAATTGAACTTTACATTCAATAACGCACAAAAAAGAGAGGTTAACGTAGTTATGAGTAACACTTTTGGTTTTGGCGGGCACAATGCGTGTGTTTTAGTTAAAAAACTTGGCTATTAAACTATGTTAAAGAAATGGTTTAAAAGAATACTTAATAAAAAATCTCGCTCAAAAAAAAGCGAGATTTTTTATGCTGAAGTGTCAAAAATCGTTCAATTTCAACCTGAGAACATCGAGTTGTTTGAAACAGCCTTCACCCATCGTTCGTATAAAAAATTCAACGAAAAAGGAGAAGTTATAAACTACGAGCGACTGGAATTTCTAGGCGATGCCATGTTGGGATCTGTTATAGCAGCTCATCTCTATGAAAATGCGCCCAAAGGCGACGAAGGCTATTTGACTCAAATGCGTTCTAAAATAGTCAATCGGGCACACTTAAATCGTGTAGGAAAAAACTTACAACTACAAAAACTATTAAAAAGTAAAGCTCCCTTCTCTCATTTTGGAGAAAACATCTACGGAAATTTACTAGAAGCTCTGATTGGTGCCATCTATGTTGATGCTGGTTTTGGCGCTTGCGAAAACTTCATATATAAAAACATCTTGATTGAGTTTCAAGACTTGGAGCGTTTAGAAAACAAAATCACAAGCTACAAAAGTTTGTTCATTGAACATTCTCAAAAGCATAAAAAAACATTCCGTTTTGAATCAATCGAAGACAACGGCAAAGACAAAATCAAACATTTCAAAATTCATTTATATTACGACGAACAGGTAATCGCCAAAGGCAGAGCAACCAGTAAAAAGAAAGCAGAGGAAAAAGCAGCACAAAGAGCTTATTACGCACTTCAATCACAGATGAAGAAGCGCAAAAAAAAGTGATTTTGGTATTTTAAGCAGAAATCGTGCCTTGTTTTTTCGCTCCAATCAAAAAAGTCAAGACAAGTTCAATTCCAATTGCTTCATAAAATAAGAAGGTGGCAAACCGGTTTCCGTTTTAAATTGGAGATTAAAAGACCGAATGCTTGAAAAGCCATACATTTCGGAAAGCTCTTGTACGCTGTATTTACGCAACTCTTCTTGTTGGGTTAAATCAATCATAACCTGATTTATACGCAGTTTAGTCAGATAGTTTGCAAAACCGCCTTTATGCATATTGAGGAAATTGGATAAAGTGGTGCGATTGGTTCCTAATTGTGCAGCAAGATCTTCTATTTTTAACGCCCGTAAAGAACCGTCTTCTGTCTCGATGAGGTTCAAAAACCCTTTTTCTTGTTCAAACTTTTTCAATGCCTTAAAAAGACGTTGTTCATTCACTTGCTGAGAACTGATGTCGTTTTGTAAACCAACTTTTGCCTCTTGCGCCGTTGCGGAAACAGCTGTAGTTTCGGCTAATGTTGTTTGAACTTCTATGCCAATGTGGTCTTGCTTTTGTTTTTCGATAGCACCCAACAACTCATTAAATTTTTGCTTCCATTGCTTTTGTTCCCGGTTTTTCCGGTAGGAATAAATTATGAGTAGCATTAATACAATACCAGCAAACACCAACCAAAAAGTATAAGTAAGCTTATTGCTGTTTAATTGTTTTTTTAGCTGAGCCCGATCGTTTTCCAGTTTTTTGGTATCTAATTCTTTGTGAAGCGTGCGTGTAATATTTTGCTGTTCTTTTTCAAACTGCCTGTTCAGGGCAATCAGGCTTTCGGTGGCGTGAAGCTGCTGTTTTGTCTGCCCGGTTTCTTTATAATAGGCGATGAGGTAATCGTAAGCTTCGCGCAGTTCATAGTTTAGAAATTTCTTTTCTTGAAACAATTGGTCTATTTTCAAAAAACAGGTAAGTGCCTTGTCTTTCTCGCCTTGTTCCCAAGCTATTTTTCCCAGATAGAGGTAAAGGACGTGCTCATTGGTAAAATCGCCATTGCGTTTTATTTCCGGCAATGCCAACTCCAGTAGCTGCTGTGCAGCAGCATAGTCTTTTTGTAAAAAAAGCACGACCACCTTTTAGGTAATCTAAATAAGCCGTTTCTAATTTAAGATCCCTGGCTTTTAATTTTGGAAACAACCCTTCACTTTCATTAATAGTAGCTTGTAAAGAAACACTATCCCCGTTTTGTAAGTAGGTTTTTCCAAGATTGTACAAGCAGTTGATATACCCCCGTAAATGATTATAATTTTTGTTGTTTTTATAATATGCTTTAGCTTTCAAAAAATACTCCTCGGCTTTTTGGTAATTCCGGGTATGGTAATATATGTTTCCGATAGTGATCCGCACAACATTCAGGTTGTAAGAGTAATTGTTTTTCTCATTAAAAGCTTCTGATTGTATCGCAAAGTCCAGTGCCTCTCTAAATACACGGTTATCGTAATATAGCAACGCTTTTCTGTTAAGAAAGTCCCCTTTTAGGCTGTCGTTTTCCATATTTGCAATCAAGGGCTTCATTTTCTGAAGCAACAATATCCCTTCATCAAACGGAACCAAAAAGGATTTTTTTTCCAACGCACGGTATTCTTTCATCTCGTTTATATCGTTCCGTGCTTTTTGAATATAAAGGTCTAAATAATGTAGTTTTCTTTCTTTAGTTACAGTGTCGGACTGCACTGCACGCCACCACTTTTGGTACGAATCGGTGTTCGTTTGCCCAAAAACGGAAAAAGCCGCTAACAAAAACAGGACTTTCAGGGATGGAAATACTATTTTTTTAAAGAAAAAACCCATATCAACACAATTAACAACTACAAAAATACGATTTTTTTCTGAACACCATGTTTTGTTAAAAGACTCAAAATCAGCAATCTGATTTTTACCATGTACGATTTTGCTGGTTTTTGTACGATTTTGCCATTCGCAAAATCGTACATTTCTAAAATATGTACGATTCTGCGAGTCGCTTTCTCAGAAACCTCTCACATTTGTAACAGAACAAAAAGCTACCCGGGAAGCATCTTATTAAAAAACCGAAACAAAAGATGAAACAAATTTTAATAGGAGCTGTAGCAATTTTAGCGTTATTCAGCTCGTGCGAAACTACAGATGAAGTATTCGCAGCAGAAATAAACAATGTACAGGTTGCCGTCAAAACATACGGCAACAATGATTACGAAGTGTATCAAAACATCGTGAACACCTTTGGTTATGATACGCAACAAACGCACCAGGAAAACCTGTTGCGGTTTGAACAACACGTCAATTTTTTGATGACTGATGAGGAGTATGTATCCATCGATTATGGACAAACAATCAGCAGTAAAAAAAACAAAACTGCAAAATAAATTTATTTAAAAATGAAGAATTTCAAAAAAATTACATTAGGTCTTTTAGGAACAACAATTTTATCATTAGGTTTATACGCTTATAGTAATGATGATGCCACTACAGCAAATAATAACACCACACCACAGAATACAATAGCTTCATCACAAGACTCAACTAATTTTAAAATGAAGTATCAAAACTTAACTTATGAAATCATAAATGAGAATCTATTTCATATTATTGATGTAGCTGATGGAGTACATCCTGTTACATATACATCAAACTCTAATTTGACATTAATTAAAATTTCTGATACGGAAGCTTCTTTATTTGAAGAAACAACACAAAAAGAATACGCAAAATTACAAATTACTGATATTCAAGAAGATTTTATATTTATGGATGTTACTTTCCATAATGGGATAAACCTTAGTAATATAGAAATGCCTAAATCTACATTAGGTTGGGGAAAACTGGTTCCTATAATTGTAGAAGTTATTGAAGGTATTTTTGATTATATAAAAGGGGGTGATACTGCTTTACCTGGAAAGGCGATTTATGACATGTCGGAGTGTTATAAAAATCATCAGATAGCGATGCAGAATTGTGTTGGGGGCTCGGTTTCTTTAATAGCAGACCAATCGACAGGGCTATGCTCTATAGGAAATTGTGTCGTTAATGGATAAATCAAATGTATTTTTATAAGTTTGTTCGCATTTATTATGCGAACAAACTTTATAATTAATTTTTATGTTTAAATTTTTAAAGAATAAAAAAGAAAACTGGATTTTATTTGTAGCGCCTTGTATGTATATTACGGGAATACTCTTAACAGCAACTTTAGTGGTAGAAACAGAAACGAATATTAATCTAACAAGAGTTATTGTTGCAATACTTTTAGCTCCTCTTATAGAAGAATTTACATTTAGATCTTTTTTTATAAAGAAGTTTAAAATTATCAGTATACTTCTTTTAGTGCTTACAGTTGCTTTTTTCAAAAATCATGTTTTAAATATATTTCTGTTAACAGTATTACTGTCTTTTATAGCTGCTCAATACTATAAAAGTAAAATTTGGCATCTAAAAGTTATCATTATATTTAATTCACTTTTATTTTCTACTGTGCATCTTAATTTTAATGAAATATTTGATTATAATTACGTAGGAGTGCTATTAACTCGTTTTTCATTTGGATTATTTTTAATATACATAGTTTTAAATTTTAATATATGGAAAGCGATTTTAATACATCTCGTCGTTAATTTTATAATGGTGGGATTAATAATTTTCACAAGTTATTATTTAGCCAAGACTAATAATCAAACATTTACTATTCATTCCCAAGATAGCATCATTAAATGGAAACCTAAATTTAATATTAAACAAAAAACTGTTATCTTTAAACATAGTGGTGATACTTTGTTTATTTATAACACAACTTTAAATCATATCAAAAATAAATTTAACTCAGATTGTAAATCTCGGGAACCATTACATTTTATTAATTACGACATAATTATAATAAAAAAAGATCGAAATCACAAAGATATCCCTTGTTTAATTTTAGAAGATATTAAAAACAACCTATTTAGTGATTAAAACCACTTACAACACTACCTTCATCGCAGGCACAAGCATCACGCTTGTGCCTGTTGTAACAGGAAAGTTTACGGGAGGCAAATTTAAGACCAACCACTATTGCTAAATAGTTATTCTACCGGTACGATTGATTTCAGTTTAGTCCCTACGCGTTCAAAATCAGCAGTTTTTAAAGGTGGATTCAAGTAATGAATGCATTGTATTCAATAAAATCATCCGTGTATCTGTGGTTGACTGCCAATAATATGTAAATGAGGCGTTTGAGTCTTATTTCGTGTGCTAAAATTTTCAATCATCCCGAAGAGCTAACAATAAAAACAAACCCCAACAGCTACTCTATACTGTTGGGGTTTACTGTTTTAAAAGACTAATTAAACATATTGGAAGATAGCACATACCGAGATTAAATAATGATTAAATTTCTTGGCAAGCACAAAAAACAACTTAATATTTTGTAACTTTGTTATCAATAATGATACTGCAGAAGAAAAATACAACTAAGGTTTTACACCGTCTAGATTATGATGAAAATCATGACGATGTACTCTTAATTGCCATTAAATCAAACATGTCTGACTATAAGATGGCCTATCACATCAATCAAACTGTAGGTCTTAAATTACAAAAACCTTTAAGAAAGGATATTGCTTCTGAAAACACTCCGGTCATCGAAGTCGATAAGTTTCATTATTTCAAGTACAAAGACATAGACAACCATTTGGTTTGGTGGCTGATAGAAAACAAATACATCCAATCTGTAGACGAATCAAACGATGGCAAAACGCTATTTGACAACGAAGCAGATAGGTTCGATTCTACTGAATACTTGGTTCCTGAATGGAAAAGCATCGATTTTTTTCTGTTAGTCGAAAATACTGATGTTTTTTTTGACGAAGATGAATTACTGTCAAAGTTAGAAAGCATCAACAATATTTCAACTCAGTTTGTTATTGACAGGACGACATTGAGTACAAAATCACAACAAAACTTAATTTTTTAGTATGATACCAAGAAAAAAAACAAAGATAGTCGCTACTTTAGGACCTGCTTGCAGCAGTAAAGAGATTATTAAGAGAATGATAGAGAGCGGCGTAAATGTTTTTAGAATTAATTTTTCGCACGCCGATTATTTTGACATAGAAGATAAAGTACGTATTATTCGTGAATTAAACGAAGAGTTTCATTTCAACACTTCGATTTTAGCAGATTTACAAGGACCCAAACTACGAGTAGGTGTAATGAAGGACGAAGTTGTTCTGAAGGCTGGCGATCAGATTACTTTTTCGACCGAACAAGAGTTTTTGGGCACTTCTCAACGTGTCTATATGAATTACAAAAGTTTCCCACAGGATGTAAACCCTGGAGAGATCATCATGCTTGATGACGGGAAATTAATTTTCAAGGTTTTAGAAACCGATCGTCTTCACGAAGTAAAAGCGGAAGTAATTCAAGGTGGCCCGCTTAGATCTAAAAAAGGAGTTAATTTACCCAATACCAAAGTGTCGTTACCCGCATTGACGGAAAAGGATATTAAAGACGCTAAATTTGCGGTTCAGCTGGAGGTAGATTGGATTGCGCTTTCTTTTGTGCGTACCCCTGAAGACTTGGAAGATTTACGCTTATTGATTGAAGAACATTCAGACCATAAAATTCCGATTATTGCCAAAATTGAAAAACCAGAAGCCGTGGCAAACATCAATCAGATCGTTTCACACTGCGACGGAATCATGGTTGCACGTGGAGATTTAGGAGTTGAAATCCCTGCTCAAGAAGTGCCTTTGATACAAAAGAAACTGGTACATAAAGCAAAATACGCGCGTATTCCTGTAATTATAGCTACACAAATGATGGAAACCATGATTACAAGTTTAACACCAACCAGAGCTGAAGTAAACGACGTAGCGAACTCGGTAATGGATGGCGCGGATGCGGTAATGCTTTCTGGAGAAACTTCGGTTGGTAATTATCCAGTTCAAGTGATTGAAAAAATGACGCAAATCATTACCAGTGTAGAAGATTCTGAATTGATTAAATTGCCTGTAAATGATCCAAAAATTAAAACAAAGCGCTTCATTACAAAATCGGTTTGTTTCCATGCTGCAACAATGGCAAACGATATTGAGGCAAAAGTTATTAACACGTTGACCAATTCGGGCTATACAGCTTTTCAGATTTCTGCTTGGAGACCCAATGCGCATATTTTGGCATTTACTTCCAACAAATACATGCTGACCCAGTTAAACCTACTTTGGGGAGTTACTGCTTTTTGGTATGATAAATATGAAAGTACCGACGTTACTATTGAAGACATTAACCAAATAGCTAAAGAAAAAGGATATGTAAAACCAGGAGATTTTACCATTAATTTAGCTTCTATGCCAATTGTAGAAAAAGGAATGGTAAACACGATTCGTGTTTCTGAAATTGAATAGATAGAAAATTTATTAAACATACACTAAAAGCCATTCTATTTCTAAGTAGAATGGCTTTTTTCGTTGCAAAAGGGATTGCAGTGAAAATCCTTTTTATGAGGAACGAATAAAAAGATTGCAACGAAAAGCCCGACCCGCCTCAGCGGGTTTTGCCCAAATAAAAAACAAAAAAAAGCCCCGAATGAATCGAGGCTTTGAATAAAAACTTAAAATATATAAGAGAAACTTATTTTTTAGATTTTACAGCTTTAGCAGCTTCCTGAGCAGCTTTCATTGCCGCACGAGATACGCGTACTTGAGCTACTACAGTGTTGTCTGGGTGCAACAATTTGTAGTTGTTTGTAGGAATTGAAGTAACGTATAATTTGTTACCCATATCCAAATTTGTAATATCTGCTTCTACAAAATCAGGTAGATTTGCTGGTAATGCACGAACTCTTAATTTACGTTGGTTCAAACGCAATACCCCTCCTGCTAATACTCCTTTTGAGTTTCCAATTACTTTTACTGGAACTTCCATAGTGATTTCTTTTGCAGCGTCTAACTCATAGAAATCGATATGAAGAATTCTGTCAGTAACTGGATCGAACTGAATATCTTGTAGAATTGCCTCCACTTTGTTTCCACCCAAATCAATTACAACTGTGTGTACGTTTGGAGTGTAAACCAAGTTTTTAAATACTTTCTCTTCTGCTGTGAAATGTACTGCTTGCTGTCCTCCGTAAATTACGCAAGGTACCAATCCAGCATTACGTACGGCTTTTGTAGCGGACTTGCCTACGCTTTCTCTTTCTTGTCCTTTAATTGAAATTGATTTCATTTTGAAATATATAAAAAATTAATAAAATTTTACATGATAAATTTATCACTGATCGAATTGTTGTTTTGTACCATGTGCATCACATCGGCAAATAGTTCGGCGCAGCTTATTACTTTAATCTTATCGCTTTGCTGACTTAACGGTATCGAATCGGTAACAATCAGCTCGGTCAACGAAGAATTTTCGATTTTCTCGTAAGCTCCACCCGACAGAATAGGGTGTGTACAAATTGCACGTACACTAATCGCACCACGTTCCACCATAACATCGGCCGCTCTTGCGAGTGTGCCTCCGGTATCAATCATATCGTCGACTAAGATAACGTTTCTTCCACTCACATCTCCTATGAGTTCCATCGTATCGATGATGTTCGCTTTTTTTCTTTGCTTGTAACACACAACTACCTCTGATTGCAAATATTTTGCATAGGCATAAGCACGTTTAGAACCTCCCATATCTGGCGATGCAATCGTTAAATTATCTAATCCTAACGACTGTATATAAGGCAAGAAAATCGTAGATGCATATAAATGATCTACTGGTTTTTCAAAAAATCCTTGAATTTGGTCTGCATGCAAATCCATAGTCATTACGCGAGTTGCACCTGCAGCTTCTAGCATTTTAGCAACCAATTTTGCGCCTATCGGAACACGTGGTTTGTCTTTTCTATCTTGACGCGCCCATCCAAAATAAGGAATTACAGCTGTGATGTGTCTTGCAGAAGCACGTTTTGCAGCATCTATCATCAACAATAATTCCATCAAATTATCGGAGCTCGGAAAAGTCGAACAAATTAAGAAAACTCTTAATCCACGAATTGGTTCCTCGAACGAAGGTTGAAACTCTCCGTCGCTATAACGTGAAAATGAGATGTTTCCAAGTTTAATCCCGTAGTGTTCAGCGATTTTCTCAGCTAAAACCTTACTTTCTGAACACGCAAAAATTTTAGCTTCCGGCTCAAAGTAACTCATTATTTTCTAAATTATTAGTTGTATTGTTTTGAGACTGCAAAGTTAAAAATATTTTCTTTAAATAATAAAATATGCCTTAAAATTATCACATTAAAAATTTCTTGCTGATTTTTAGGCACAGCTAAATAGCTTTTTGCGATAAACCGATTAAAAAAAGAAAGCATTTACATACCTTCTACCTCCTGTTTTTCTATTTAAAACTAGTTATAAGGCACACAACAATGTAAAGTCAAACGATTGTTTATCTAAAAACGTCTTTCTAAACTTTTTACTTAGAGTAATATCCTTCACCAAAAAACGATCAGAGCAACGATAAACCAACCCTTAAATACGCATGTCAAAAAATATAATATTTTTTTAATTTTTATCTTGCAGTTAAAAAAAAGTCTTTATATTTGCACTCACAAAACACAACAAACTACTTGCCCGGATGGCGGAATTGGTAGACGCGCACGACTCAAACTCGTGTTCCTAGGAGTGTGGGTTCGATTCCCACTCCGGGTACGTAACTAAGCTGTAAAACCTTATTTTTAAAGAGTTTACAGCTTTTTTATTTTTAATTCACCCCACATATTACCCCACAATTATAGTATTTAGTAATTTTTAAGTATTTATTCAAATAATGTAAAATATAGTAAACTGATTATCGTTAAGAGAGGGGGAAGGAAAATAAATTATCTTTATAAGGCTATGTCACTGAAAGAAGGTAAAGTGTCCTTATACGTACAACATATTATTTAAATAAGTCTATAATGTCAATATTTAAAGCTTTACTAATCTTGAACAAAGTAATTAAACTAGTATTTATTTCACCTCTTTCAATCCTTCCAATTTGATTACGGGGAATATCAGCATCAAAAGACAAAGTTTCTTGAGAAAGTTTTAATTGTTTTCTCTTAGCTTGTATCTTTTTACCAACTTCAATTATAAATGCTATTTCTTCATCAGTATTCACATACTAAAATTGAAACTAATTGCAGAAATAAACCGACACATATTTGTGTCTTTGGATATGCAAATAAAAATTACAGTTTAAGTTAAGCGACATTTTTGTAAAATTGATTTTGATTATTAAACTCTTCTATTGTTTTATAATTCAGTGCACGATGCCTTCTTTTTTTATTGTACCATATTTCTATATATTCAAAAACATCTATTTTCATTTGTTCCTTTGTTACAAGCTTGTTACCGTATATCAACTCGGTTTTTAGTGATTTAAAGAAGCTTTCCGCTACAGCGT
>Ga0265293_10001576_pt1 | contig 49114 bp, 56 predicted proteins | sample Munlanlewell138R_FD_192505 | JGI IMG/M metagenome (GOLD analysis project Ga0265293, IMG submission 192505) | Leachate microbial communities from a municipal landfill in Southern Ontario, Canada - Leachate well 138R | ecosystem: Engineered > Solid waste > Landfill > Unclassified | place: Canada... | reverse complement strand
AATCCGGAATTTGGCAAATATAACGACATCTCAGAGTTACCAGAGGAGATTACAGAGAAAATCAAATACTTTTTCGAAAACTACAAGAAAAATGAACCTGGGAAATGGGTGAAAGTGAAAGACTGGAAAGGACGCGATGTCGCTATTTCTGAGATCAAAAGCGGAATGGACAACGCAAAGTAGAATTTGGATACTGGTATTTAGCGTTTAGACTAGAGAAATACTTTCTAGACGCTATATATTAGGAGCCAAATTATGAATGAAATAGGAAAATTAGAACAAGTAGAAATAGTAAAAGAGGCCAAAAAAGCATATCTCGACTATGCGATGAGCGTTATAGTCGCGCGTGCTCTTCCTGATATAAGAGACGGATTGAAACCGGTTCATCGAAGGATTCTTTATGCCATGTCTGATATGAACCTGACGCCTCAGGCGAAATTCTCCAAATCCGCAAAAATCGTCGGAGAAACGATGGGAAAATACCACCCCCATGGAGATATGCCTATCTATGACGCGCTTGTGCGTCTCGCGCAGGATTTTTCGATGCGTTATACACTCGTAAACGGTCAGGGTAACTTCGGATCGGTAGACGGTGATCCGCCCGCTGCCATGCGTTACACCGAGGCAAAGCTGCGACCTCTCGCGATGGAGATGCTTCAGGATCTTGATAAAGAAACTGTTGAATACATAGACAATTTCGACGGAACGATGAAAGAGCCAGCATACTTGCCGGCAAAAATCCCGAATCTACTGCTTTCGGGATCAGAGGGAATTGCTGTAGGTATGGCTACAAAAATCCCTCCACATAATTTGGGCGAGGTCGTAGACGCAGTTTTGTATACCATAGACAAGACCAAATTTGACGCTCAAATAGAACAGGATAAGACAACTCCCGAAAAAGCCGCCGAGGAAATGGCCGAGAAAGCCGAGGAACAAGAGACACCTTCACAAACGAAATTTACCGATGAGGAAGAGTTTTTGAGTAAAAAAGTAACACTCAACTCGGAGGTAACTGTCGACGAGCTTCTTCAATTTATCCAAGGACCGGATTTCCCGACAGGCGGCGCGATTTATGATCAGACAGAGATCATCAACACTTATCAGACAGGTAGAGGAAAAATCATCATAAGGGGTATCGCGAGTTTTGAGGATATAGGACAGGGCAAGAGTGCAATTATCATAACCGAACTGCCTTATCAGGTGAATAAATCTGCTCTGGTCGCAAAAATTGCACACCTTGCAAAGGACAAGAAGATTGACGGGATAACAGACCTGCGCGACGAATCCGATAGGCAGGGAATGAGAGTTGTTATCGAGCTAAAGCGCGATCTGGCTCCTAAAAGGGTATTGAATAAACTTTATAAATATACCTCTCTTCAGACAAGCTTCCCTTCAAATTTCGTTGCGCTCGTCGATGGAATTCCAAGGACTGTAAATCTAAAGACGATAATAGACGAGTATATAAAGCACAGATTCATTGTAGTTATCAGGCGCTCGGAATTCGAACTGCGGAATGCAAAAGCCAGACTTCACATACTGGATGGCTTGAAGATTGCAGTTGCCAATATAGATGAGGTTGTTGAAATCATCAAAAAGTCCAAAAATACCGACGAGGCTCGCGATAATTTGATGAAGCGCTTCCTACTAAGTGAAATCCAAACGAATGCGATACTTGATATGCAATTAAGACGACTTTCTGCGCTTGAGATTGAAAAACTCGAGCAGGAGTGGAAAGAAGTAAAAGCATTCATCGACTATCTCGAGGGTCTTTTGAAAGACCCTGCAAAGCTTATGGGTGTGGTCAAAGACGAACTGACCGAAATCAAGGAAAAATATGCTGACGCTCGAAAGACTAGGGTATTCAAGTCAAAGGTCGACGAGTTCTCCGATGAAGACCTTATCCAAAACGAATCAACAGTCATAACCCTCACCAAAACAGGATATATAAAACGCCAATCTATGACGGGATTTAAGACTCAAGCGAGAGGCGGAAAAGGTGTCCGCGGCATGACGACCAAAGAAGAAGACACTATAGATCAGATACTTTTTGCCGAGACTCACGACTTCATATACTTTTTTACAAATAAGGGCAAGGTGTACCAAACGAGAGTATTTGAGATCCCGGAAAGCAGCAGGACCGCAAAGGGACAGGCCATAGTTAACCTGATAGATATAAGCGCAAATGACAGCATACAATCGGTCCTGGTACGAAAGGGAAATGAATCAGAGAAAAAGAACCTTTTTATGGTAACGAAAAAGGGAGTGGTCAAAAAAACCAGCTTCGAACAATTCTCGAATATAAGAAAGAATGGAATAATCGCAATTTCGCTGTCAGATGACGATAGACTCATCTGGGTAAAAATGACCAGCGGCAACGACGACATACTCCTTGTCACCAAAAATGGAAAGGTGATCTGCTTTAGCGAAGAACAGGTGAGACCAACTGGAAGATCAAGTATGGGAGTTAGAGGAATCAAAATCTCCGGCGATGATGAAGTAATAGGCATGGATATAGTCAGCAATGCCGATAAAGAGGCAGAAATTATAATAATCGCAGAAAACGGGCTTGGTAAAAAGACCAAAGTTTCCGCTATCCGCAATCAGAATAGGGGAGGCCAGGGAGTAAAAATCGCTAACATTACAGCAAAGACCGGAAAGATTATTTATGCGGCCGTACTAGACAAAGAGCTCGACTCTGTAATCATAACTTCGGAGAAGGGCCAGGTCGTCAAGATTCCGGTAAAAACCATACCCACGCTTTCAAGAAACACTCAGGGAGTTATCCTAATGCGCTTTTCAAAAGGAGACGACAGGGTAGCTTCTGCTACTACGACAGGCAAAAGTGAAGATGAATCTGATCCAAAACTTGATACTCCAGAAGCAAAAGCTGCTTAATAGAAAATCTGAAGATTCTATTCCCTTACATTTCAAGCTCAAACAAACTATAATATAGCCATGGAAATAAATGGCAAAAAACTTCAAGAGGATTTAGTCAGGAAGCTCAGCAGTGAAGTAAAAAGGCTTAAGGAAAAGGGTATTGATCCTTGCATTGCAATCGTCACTCTAGGCCCCGAAAAAAGCTGGGAAGCTTATGTCAAACAAAAGCTAAAGCTCGCTGAAAAACTCCACATCAAAGCAAGATTCATCAACTTAAGGCCTAAAACGACGGAGGAAGTTATCGAAATTGTCGAGAGTTTGAATAGAGATGAATCAGTGCACGGACTTATAGTTCAGAGACCTTTTCCGAATGAGATTGATACAGAAAGAGTTATTCAAAGTGTATCAAAAGATAAAGATATCGATGGGTTTAGAAAGGATTCACAATTCGGTGTTCCAGCCTGGCTTGCTGTAAGATATATTCTCAGTCATATCGCCTCACTGCTAAATTTTTCCGACCTACGATCCTTCCTGTCAGATAAGGCTATTCTCGTAATTGGAAAGGGTGGAACAGCAGGTCAGCCGACCATAGAGGGCCTCAAAGATCTAGGTTTTGAACCGCAGGTAATAGATAGTAAAACTGTAGACAAGAAGCAGTTAATACGCGAAGCGGACATAATAATTTCTGCAGTCGGAAAGAAAAAAATAATTTCTGCAGAAAGTATAAAAGAGAAAAGTATCCTTATAGGAGTAGGGATCCATGGAGAAGATGGAAAGCTATTTGGTGACTTTGATGTAGAAGACATACAAAAGAAAGTGGCATTTTTTACTCCTACGCCGGGTGGGGTAGGACCGGTCAACCTGGCTTTTCTTTTTATGAATCTATTACAGGCTGTTAAAAATTCAGAATAGAGTATGAAACGATTTGATCTAAAAGAGGAACTTAAAAGTCGCATAAAAAAAAGCGGGGGATTTACTAATTCGCACGCTCATATAGATCGTGCCTATACAGTAAATAAGGATAATTTCAAACTAATAAATGCTCCTCTGGAGCAAAAGTGGAACCTAAATGACGAATACAAAAAGAGTGTTACCGTCGTTAACCTATATGACAGGATGGCACGCGCAATAGAGATCATGCTCGACCAGAACGTCACCGCTCTGGGAACATTCATAGATGTCGATCCTCAGATAAAAGATAAATCGATAATGGCAGCCGAAAAAATCCGTAAAAAATATTCCAGACAGATCGAGATTAAATTCATAAATCAATGCCACAAAGGAGTTCTGGAAAGAGAGGCAAGTAAATGGTTTGCCTATGGGGCGGATTTCGTCGATATCATAGGTGGACTTCCCAGAGCCGATATAGGCCGCGAAAAAGAGCACGTGCAGACACTTTTGCATACGGGGAAAAAGCTCAACAAGATGGTACACGTCCATGTAGACCAGCTAAACTCAGCTAAAGAAAAGGAGACCGAGCTTTTGGCAAAGCTGACGATAAAAAACAATATGCAGGGTAGAGTAGTCGCAATACACGGAATATCGATCGCAGCACATAAGAAAACTTATAGAAAAAAACTGTACTCGCTTATGAGGGAGGCAAAGCTTATGGCCATAGCTTGTCCGACGGCATGGATAGATAGCAGAAGAAGCGAGGAAATATCCCCTATCCATAATGCTCTAACTCCTGTCGATGAGATGATTGATGAAAAACTTACCGTAGCACTTGGGACAGATAATATAGCTGATATCTACAAACCTTTTTCTGATGGAGATATGTGGATAGAGCTTAGACTACTACTTGAGGGGTGCAGGATTTCGGATCTCGATAAATTGGTGAAGATAGCCAGTAAAAATGGGCGCAAGGTCCTGGGGCTATAGTGGGCTATAGTCAAACGACTTCTTCTTCGAGGATTGCTGTTAGGCAGTGTGCGCCGCCGCCAGCCTTCATGAACTCCCTCAGATCGACTTCTATCGATCTATATCCAAGCGACTCCACTTTATCTTTAAAAGTAGGGATGCCGCTTTGCATCACCACATGGTGATCGGTTGTTATGGAATTGGCAGCAAAATTCTCGACCTCAAAATCTTCAAAAGGGATAAGAAGCGGGATGTTAGCTTTCAATGCTTCCAGGGATTTTTTTGTAAAGGCTCTTGGATAGTAAAAAGCAATTCTGTCATTTAATGGGAAAAGTGCAGTATCTAGGTGAAAAAACCTCGGATCCTTTAGCGAGATAGGCACGACTTCTATCCCCAAAAATTTTTCGATAAATTTGCATGCGCGAATATTTGTCCTGAATCCTACACCTATAAAAATTTTATTATTGATAAACAAACTCTCACCGCTACCTTCAAATGTGATATCTTCCGGAAGAAAGAAAAATGTAAAATTTTTGTCTTCGAACCATTTTTTGTAAAAATCGCGCTCTTTTTGTCTCTCCGGATATTTGAAATTACTGACAACGATCGAGTTATTGTAAAAAATGCCTTGATCTGTCGCAAAAACCATATCAGGAACACCTTTAACTTGATCGATTATCTCGACCTCTATCGAGAGCCTTTTATAAACTTTTACAAGCTGGTTCCATTGAGAAAGTGCTTTTTGGCCATCAGCGGATCCTTTGACCATCCAAGGATTTATACTATAGTCGACGGAGAAGTATTTGGGCCGGCACATCAATACTTTTCTAACGATCTTTGTCTTCATTTACGATAGCCAAAATCGTCATAAAGCTTGTCGACGAATTGCTTTGCGACTCCCATAGTGGTTATGAGATGGGTGTTCGTCTTGATAGCAAAATCGCGGATGATATTTCTGTCTGTCTTTTCTTTTTCGTCTTCATCTTTCTTATTTTCGATACTGATTATAAAATCGAAGCGCTTTGAATCTAGCAAGTCCAGTAGGTTTGGTTTTTTGTGAGGTTGTGAGATCTTCTGAACCAGAATAGAAGGTATGCCATTTGATATCAGGAATTTGTGAGTCTTATACGTAGAGTAGAGCTTAAAACCGAGAGAATTCAACTTTTTAGCATATGACAGGAATTTTACTTTATTTGCTCTTTTTCCGATAGAAAGCAAAGCGGTTCTCTCGCTTCGCTGTGCAAGCCTCATCTGAAGAGTGTAGAGCTCTATAAATCCTGCCGAAGCATTCTGGTTAAAGGCATCTGACGACATGAACGTTGCCAGCTTTTCCTCAAAAATAGTATTTGGTGTCTGGACTGCAACAGCCTCTGCCATACCTTTAAATAATCTTACCTTAACTGTACCCGTAACTTTCTGATTGATCTTATCGATAAAGGCATTTAGATCATCCATCAAAGGTTCGAGCCAAAAAGCACCATAGCAAAGATATGCCCATTTGGTGTCTACCTCTGATTTGAATTCGTTTTCCTGACGGGTACTAACATATTTCTCCAGGTTCTTATGGGCAGTTATTATTATCTCAGCAGCTGGTGCTTCATATATTCCGCGGACCTTTAATCCCACAACCCTGTCTTCTATGTGATGCGCTATTCCTATTCCATGCTTTGCGCCTATTCTATTTAAAGTATCTATGATTTTTGCCAGCTTCATCGACTTCCCATTTACGCTTACAGGAATTCCTTTAACAAACTCAACCTCAACTATCTCAGCCTTATTCGGAGCTTTTTCGGGGAGAGTACAAACAAGCAGTATATTCTCGAGGGGTGGGACGAGAGCGGGATCCTCAACTTCGCCGCCTTCGGCCGTTACACCCCACATATTGTCATCATAAGAATAAAGTTTTTTTGCACTTTGTCTTACTTCGATTCCATGCTTTTTTGCATACTTAAGTTCTTCATCGCGTCCCATCGCCCATTCGCGCACAGGTGCGATTATCTTTATGTCAGGATTTAGCGCAAGAGCAGTACCTTCGATCCTAACCTGATCATTTCCCTTACCTGTACATCCATGAGCGATCGTGTCTGCGCCTTCTTCCATAGCGACACGAACTGCGATTTTTGCCAGAAGCGGACGGCCCAAAGGAGTGGACAAAAAATACCTTCCCTGATAAGAACCATTTGCCTTAATTCCTTTTGCGATATATTCCTCCGCGAATTCATCTTTCGCATCGACGACGACTGCTTTTATGGCTCCGAGCTTTAAAGCCTTTTTCTTTATTTGTTCGAGGTCATCGGTCTGCTGACCTATGTCTATCGTGAGTGCAATTATCTCTGCATCATATTCTTCTTTTATCCACTTAAGCATTACTGATGTGTCCAATCCACCGGAGTAGAGAAGGACGACTTTCTTGATCTCGCCTTTCTTCCCTTCGTAGGAGGCTACTTTTACATATTTTCCGTTTTTTGCCATATGTAATTAAAAACTTATATTATGAAGACAAAAAATATACTAATATTCTTGCCTTTAACCATACAATAGTTAATTTCGTATATTTTGTCAATATACAAAATCATACTTTTGACAAAACTTTTAAAAACATATAAAGTAGTTTTTGTAGGAATGTTCAAGAAAGATAAAAGAATCCGCATTCTTTCTTTTGCCCCGAGAAGAACTAAAAGGTCAAATTTTTTCAAATTAAGCCTTTTTGCTTTTGCATATCTCTCGCTTATCGGAAGTCTGTGCGCTCTATATATGCTTACGATCCCTGAGGGGAATGCCCAACTGGAAAAAAGGACGCTGGGTGAAAAGACGGAAAATGTAAAAAGGGCAAATATCGGGTACCTGGAGATTTCTCCTTCGCCTACACTGGTAGCTTCGGTAACACCTACTCAAGCTCCAGAACCAACACCTGTTCCACCCACAGCTACGCCAACTACTCAGGCTCAAATCGACAATAGCACGCAATATACTGCCGAGAAAATCGGAGAAAACACTTTCAGGGTGACAGGGGTAACGCTTGATAACAGCATGGCAAGCACCTCAGATATATTAGATGCCCTTAATTCGTATAGGCAGGGAAGAGGAGTTGGGACTCTTGCATGGGACAGTAACCTTGCGACCTTCGCACAGGATAGAGCCAACTTTTTTAGCTCAAATAGTACACTGGACAACCACACGGGGTTCAAAAGCTTTATGGATAACAATGGGTTTGAGATATCCGGATTCAATGGTCTAGGAGAAAATTCAGCGCATCTTGCGGGCCCCATGAATGGCGACAGAATCATCAAGGAGATTTTTGGCGCCGATGCACCGCATGACAACAACCAGCTTGATTCTTCCTGGACTCATGCAGGCGTCGGGGTAAATGGTAACTACATCAACATCAACTTCGGAAGAAACAAAAGATAGGCAAACCTTAGGCTTATCTCTTATTTCCCTGATGGAATTTCTTATGGACTTGTTTGAGCTGAGGATTTGTTATATGCGTATATATCTGTGTCGTACTTATATTCTTGTGCCCCAACATCTCCTGAACAGAGCGTAAATCGGCGCCATTTGATAGTAGATCCGTCGCAAACGAGTGACGCAGTGTGTGTGGCGTAGCTTTTACAGGAATCTTGGATTTTTTAACATACTTTTCGACGATCCGCTCTATCGATCGGGGAGTAAGTCGCATTTTTTCTCCATTGTTAAGACTATCTTTACCTTTTGCATAGCGAATATAAACAGGTGCGTAGTCGTCTTCGCGACGTTCGAAGTATTTAGTGAGCCAGAAAGCCGCACTATCAGAAAGAAAAACTATGCGTGCCCGGCCGCCCTTCCCTATCACTCCAAATTCACGGCTTTTAAAATTAATCATATCGCGATTTAACCTGGAAAGCTCACTTACGCGCAGCCCTGTCGAGAACAAAAGTTCCAGTATCGCACGGTCTCTGAGTCCCTTTTCTGTTGATATGTCTATGGAATTTACGAGCTCTCTGAGGTGATCCTTTTCCAAAAACTTCAAAGACTTGCTTTCTCCTTTAGGAAGATCAATTTTCTCAGGTGCAAGTGTATCGATATCGTTTCGCACGAGATATCTCAAAAATGAACGAAGGGCGATAATATGATAGCTCTGAGTGACTCGTTTTAGTGTCATATTATTCTGGTCGGTAAGATCAGAAAGATACTTCCTGTATTTGCGTACAATGTCTAGATTGAGGCTATTTAGCTTCAAATTTGGATGAAATTCGGCGGCCCAGTCTGAAAAACGGCTTAGATAGAACCTGTAATTGCGTATTGTAAGCTTGCTGGAATTTTTTTCGATCTCGAGATACTCGAGATATTGTTCTATATATTTATTTAGTTCTTCCATAGAGCAGAGTAGTATTATTGTGCGACATAATTAGTATGCACATCTTTGTACCAAAATGTCAACGGCGTGCAGAAATAAGCCTAAGTGGTTTTTGCGATTAACAGCAGTTAAGTTGTAAAAGGCACAAAACATATATAGGAAAACCTTCTAGATTGTGCGACATAAATATTCACGGTGATATAATTACTTTATGAGTCCTGAATTACATCCTGTCGTTATGATCAAATCCGCTTGGAAATACCTTTCAAATCGCGATCAAAAACTTATGAGGTTCTATAATTCCAATTTCGTCAACAGTCCCATAAGTGATTCGCAGATAGATACCGATTTGCTTATTAAAGACGACGCCGTAACACAAGATATTGAAAGAAATACCCAAAATCCTGATAACACATCCCAGTAATATTTGAGCTCATATACAACGCACGAGGATGCGATTTAAGGCCCCTGAAATAATTTAAAGCACTACATACACCTATTAAATAAAGTCTTATATTCCCCAAAACTTAAACTACGTTCATTTGAATTCATATTTATCCTATAGTAGGGTAGTGTCCTTATAATTACATCCTTTGAACAAAGAGAATATTGCAAGCGATCAACTAGCGGAAAGGTAAAGCTAAATCAATAAACATTAAAAAGGAAATTTTGCGTATTTGAGTAAATATAGCCACACTCTCGGCATGTCAGGTTTATGTCGTAAAAGTATTATTGTGCGACATAATTATATACCACCCCCCCCAGCCTAGGGCAGGACGAATATATGTCATCTTCCACCTCTTGGTTATATTGCAAGAAAAATTAAAAACTTTAGATGGCTTATTTGATCTCAATTAGCACTTCTCTCGTAAAAGAGTCAGGACTCTTAAATGCGGTATTTAGTGCTATTTAGCTTATGAATACGGTAAAAACGTCAATTTTAGCCTCAAAACGAGGCTTATTTATCAACGTCCTTACGCTCTTTTGGAGCGGTTTAGAGCCTAAAATCAACAAAAACAATAGTTTTAGCTTCAAATGTTCGAGATTTGTTCGCTTTTTTTTCATTTTCAGGTCTATACTTGGAACTACAAGCAAGGCTATATCACCCTTAATCCAAGGTAGTGCTTAACTTTAATTATCTTAAGAAACCATTTGCATTCTACCAGATAAACCATATCAGCCTCTACCGTTAGAGGGCGAGATATCCGTGAAAAGACAGTACTTAACCTCGTGAAACTATAAGTCCCTTTTTACCTAGACGATCTGACTTAAATGACTTAAAATAATTATTATAGGATATAATTATAGGATGTTAAAATGCATGTATCAAACTATATCATTTGAATCTAATTATTGCACTCTTCTACTCCGTCTTCCTGCCATCAAAAAATTATAATGAGAATAAAATTAGATTAAAAGCTAAACTCCCCATTGGGAAAAAACTACAAGGAATAAAACAGAAATGAACCCGACCCATATATATTCCCAAAGGATACCTTTAAAGAGCCTGCGCTCAAGCCAGGCATGAACCAGCCCCGAGTAGGTATAAAATATTCCTGTTAAAAAAAGCGCATATACAGCTGCATTTACAGGCCAAAGGATCATTACGATAGCAAGCTGCATGAGCGAGAAAGAGATTACAAATGACGAAATAAAGATTTCTTTAGCCTGTGATTTATTAAGACTGTATGACCAAAGGCTCTCAAAGTTCATGAATAAAGACACCAGGAAAACAATAACCGGAGGCATAAAGTAAAGCTGCCTTAATGAAAAAGCAAAGTTAAATAAGAAAAACAGAACCAAAAGCGTCAAGATGAATGACACGATCCTCGCGCTCCTAAGCAGATTTATCGTCCTGATTCCTGAGACCGCAAAAATATTTTGCGTGAGAAACAATGAATAAAGCCCAAAGGCATATAAAGACGTAATTATTATCTGAGAAATCAATCTATCAGGCACCAAAGAGTAGAAAAAAGGAAATGAAAGTGAAAAGAAAAACGGCAGGACAAGAATCGGATAAAAGAAAGTCCCCTTCACGTCTTTCCTAAGTATAAAAAACAACAGAAGATCGGTAAGAACTGCAAGAATCAAAGTCCCGACAAAAAGTCTTAGATCGGTGAGGAATTGAAGGAAGAAAAAAAGCAATGAGAGAACCATCACCGACAGGACCAGTCTTTGTCTTTTATTTAGGCTCAGTAATTGCTGAAGTTTCTTTATCACCTTTAAACTGAAAATTCAAAATTGGTATAAACCTTCTGTACATCGTCAAGATCCTCAAATTTTTCTATCAATCCCTCTATCCTACCCTGATTTTCGGGACTTGAAATAAAAGTTTTTGGTTTGTAAATGATTTCTGCTTCCTCAACTACCATTCCGCTTTGTTCCAATGCACTTTTTACCTGCATAAGACTTGTGGGCTGAGTATAAAAATAGGCCAAATCAGCCTCATTTTCTACGTCAACTGCTCCACTTTCAAGCGCAATGTCCAAAAGCTCTTCCGGTGTTTTTCCTGCTGATTTTGCTATGACTTCACCCACCCTGTCAAACTGATAACTGACTGCACCCTGCGCCCCCATCGATCCTCCATTTTTCTCGAAAATATTCTTAACTTCGGCTACGGTTCTTTGTTTCTTATCCGTTACCGCCTCAACAATTAATGCAACCCCTCCAGGTCCGAACCCCTCATATGTGACTTCCTCAAGGATACTGTCTCCGCTACCCCCAGCACCCCTTAGAATTGCTCTATCAATACTGTCTTTAGGCATATTGGCAGCCTTTGCCTTATCTACAGCAAGTCTCAGACGCGGATTACTGTCTGGATCTGACGTACCACCCTGCTTCACGGCGATCGATATCGTACCTGCGATCTTGGTGAATAACTGACCACGTTTCGCATCAGTTGCTCCTTTTGCTCTCTTGATTGTTGCCCATTTACTATGTCCCGACATACTTTGATTATAAATCATAATTATAAGTTCAAAATACACCTGTTGCAAGTTTTTGCGATCACAATGCGATACCTTATTTTTTGCACGATTGACAAACCTTGTCTTATTTCCTAAAATGATTGAATTAAATTCGCCCAATGCTACCTCTAAAAGATCAGGCTATAAAATACGCTCTAGAAAATAATTGGAAAGAAGCAATCCAAATCAATCAACTAATCCTCGAAAATAACCCAAAAGATATAGACGCTCTAAATCGACTCGGATTCTCTTATCTCAAATGTCAAAAGTTTAAAGAGGCAAAAAAGATTTTCGAGAAGGTAATCTCATTTGATAAAACAAACCCTATTGCTCATAAGAATATCAAAAAAATCGAAGCGCTATCTGGAAATAAAATAAATGAGAGCAATAATATCCACAATATAGACGGACTCTTTATTCAGGAAACGGGGAAAACTAAATCTATTGAGCTGCGGAATCTAGCTGATAAAAAAACCCTCCTACTCCTCGAAACAGCAGATGAAGTAAATTTGGTCATAAAAAGATCTAAGATTTTCGTCCAAAAACCTGATAAGACCTTCATCGGAATGCTGCCTGATGATATAGGAATGAGACTAATCAGCCTTATAAATGGTGGGAATGAATATAATGCATTTATAATGAACTCTGATGACAAGAAGGTAACGATATTTGTTAAAGAAGTCAAAAAAAGCAAGAAATTTGCAAATCAACCCTCATTCTCCCTAAGCTAATCTTTAAGTTCGAAAAGCACAACTTCTTCACCATGCTTTAGTTCACCATTTATTTTTTTAGAATGCATCTTCTCTGCTCTTTCTTCCTGCTTTCTCAAGGCCCTTTTTAAAGAATAAAGCGCCCACAAGAAAGAAATAAGCAGCAGAAAAGGTATCAAGAAAAACATCAGCATAATTAATCCAGACTATTTTCGAAATCGAGTTCGGACTCTTCACCTATTATAAGCGTGATATCGGCGATTTGATATTGCTGTGATTTCACGAGATCAAATTTAAAACTTTGCGCTATAAAACTGGCATCCTTTTCATATTCATCACCTGTATAGTAGATTACAGATTCCTTCATCTCCGGACGGGTCAAAACAGAAACAACATTGTACCCGGTCCTTGAGTACATCTCCCCTACTTTAGTCGCCAGACCATTTATATTTGTCCCATTTATAACCTGCAAGCTCGTCTTCCTACTTATTAGGCTCGAGTCTCTAAATAACGCCCCATCCTCATCAGGCAAAAGAGCGTTTAAATCTTCTATAGAACCAAATGATTTCGTTATAGATTTCTCGGATTCTACTTTTCTACCCAAAACATAAAGCTTCATCCAATCGAAAAACGAGATATTTCTTATCCTAAGACTCCTATCGACTATCATATCCTGAATGTTTCCCAAGGAAAAAAAGTTTTTCGTAGGTGCCTTTGGTTCTTTGTCGTTAGGATAGGAAATTATCGCATGAATAGGAATTCCGAAATTTACACTCTGGAACATTATATTTTCTCTTGTTATATCGCCAGTTTTTTTGGTTACCAAAACAGACGACAGGCTTTCGTTATTGTCATCCAGACCTATAACTCCGACATATTTTTCTGATAATACCAAAATATTATATGTGTTGTGTGTGAACGACCTGTCATAATAAGAGCCTACTGCCCTAAAAAAGATAGCAATAAGGATGATTACGATAACCCCTATCAAAAAAATCTTTACGTAGGAAAATGCACTTGTCTTTTCTTTAGTCATATAAAGGTCTGAAATTAAGTTTAGGCAAAAGGAATCATGAAATCAACAAAAAAACTAGTCTTCCGCTTTTTCTAGAATCTTTAGGAACCCGGAAAGATCATCGGTCAATTTTGAAATTATATGCATTGTCTCGTGGCTCTCCGGATGCAAAAAGGTAATTTCTTTTGCGTGTAGAAAATGCCTTCCCAGTCTCTTTCTATCTCTACTCGAAACTTTCCGTCCTGCATAAAGAGCATCCGAATAAATCGGAAAGCCTGCATATTGTAGATGAACTCTTATCTGATGAGTCCTCCCCGTCTTTGGAAATGCTTTTACCAAAGACAGCTTTGACTTCGGATCATCTGGATCTATATACAGTTTTTCCAACTTAAAATCTGTTACCGCGCTTCTCCCATCGGGAACTATTCCAAAGCGCATCCTATTCCAGGGAAGTCTTCCTACCGGAGCAGTAATATTTGCTCTCTCTGGAAACTGCCCATGCACAAGCGCAACGTATACTTTCTCAACTTCTCGTTCCTTGAATTGTTTTTGTAAACTGACAAAGACCTTTTCGTTCTTTGCGACCAGAAGAACTCCTGAGGTCTCCTTATCAAGCCTATGTACCATCCCGTCACGGAGAAAAAAATCTGAAGCATCGTCGGACTTGTCTTTTTTAATAGATAGGTTTTCCTTCACCCAATCCTGCAGTGTATACTCATGTCGGGAAGTGTCAGCGTTATTTACTATCATCCCATATGGCTTTATTACTGCTGCCATATCATCATCTTCATACGCGATTTGCACCTCTGAGCTTTTGTTAATATCAATCATTTTTCGTGGAAAAAGTTAATTCGGATAAGCACAAGACAATAGGCAGAAATCGCGATATCGACTAAGGCAACTATCTGTATAGGAGAATACAACGCAATACCCTTCTCGCGCACAAAACTATATCCCAAATAAGAAATAGCTGAGAGAATAAGGATCGTGAAAGACACTATCCCGTCTTTTATTTTATATCCACTATGCATTTTTATAAGTATTGGAAACAGCAATAGGGACAAGACCAAATATCCTACAGCAATCCGAAAATCAAAACTACCTGATACGAGATGGTAGATTGCTACAAATATCGTCAACGGATAAAAAGATATCATATATATATCCAGTATCCTAAATAAATTTTTTCTCTTTCGGTAAAGAAGGACTACCCCCAGCGCAACTGTGATAAAAAACCCTAAGAGTAAAAATCCATAGTACAAAATCACATGCAAAAAGCTTAGAGGGTCTAGGAAAAATTCGTACAGCCTCTCATCGATTAAATAAAATATCCTGGCCACAAGTAGTGCAAAGAAAGTGATTATAAAAGCCTTATCGAAAATCAGTCTTATAGAGATATTCTGTCTGATAAGCACAAAATCATGCCTGGATGCTACGAATAACACAAACGAACAGATGAATAAAAATAGTAGCAAAAGTAAAAACATTTTAATTTTTCTTTAGGTTCAATCTTTTGATTCCGATAGAAAGGATAAGTATGGCAATCGACGTAATTATCACCTCTGCCCCGAAAATATCAGCAAAAAGTCCTGTCACTATTATTGGCACAAGCACTAGAACTCCAGCTAGAGTAAAAATCAAGCCATATATCTTTGATCTATAATGATCCTCGATATTTGACTGAATTATAGTCTGGGATGGCACGAATATCAAAGCGTTTGCGATCCCTGCAAAAAAGGCAACTATCACAGTACCGACCACCGGAGGAATAATAGATTGGAATGGAACTAGCGCAAGGACAAAGAACACGAAGGACGACAGGAATATTCCAAGGTTCATCAAACTATTTCCGCTTCTATTTTTAAAATATGCGCCTATAAAAAGTGACATAAAAATCATTCCAAAGGCAGCGGGCGCAAAAACTATAAGCGACATATCTTCCGCATCAATCCCCAGTCTGCTAACAGCAAAATCTGGAATTATTGTAGCCATTATGAGCGTTATTACTTGCGACAAGGCCAGGAACAAAACAGCAGACCCTATCTCGGTGCTTTTCTTTGCAAGACGGATCGAATAACTAAGTTCCTTTATTACTAAATCCAATATCTTTCTATAGTTTTTAAGCCCATTTTTATCAGTAAACCCTATCTTTACAGAAGGAGGTATATTTGGGATCAGATAGGCAAAAAACGTCGCTGACAAAAACAATGCTCCTATGAATAGGAATACATAAGAGTGTCCAAAAAACTTTATAAATGGGCCACCGAGGACGTACCCTATCAGTACTGACCCGAAAAGAAATACTCCGAATAAAGAATTTGCTGCAAGTAGATAGTGTTTACTGACGACATGCGGGATTATTGGTGTTTCTGCCGGAACATAGAATTGCGTAGTTGAAGATATGATAAATGAAGCCAGGTATAGGTAAAATAATGAGTCCCCGAAAAAGAAAAATCCGGCTACAAAAAGCGCTCTAATTATATTTCCGGCTATAAGGATTATGCGTTTATTTTTCGCATCACCTATGATGCCTCCCATAAAACTGAAGAGTGCTTGGGGAACAGTGATCGCGAGTATCAGAAACGAAACTGCAAGATTTGATGAAGTAAGCTGGAATGCCAAAAATATCAAGACGATATTCATCATATTGAAGGCAACCTGTGAAAAAATTACAGAAAGAGAGAATATGAAAAATGCGGGATTTTTCAATACGTCTATCAACCTGGGACCAGGTGTATTGATTATTTGAGACGGATCTGCGGACATTATGCTCTTTTAGTATAGCTTTTATCCCGCGTATCGACAACAATAGAATCGCCGATTTCTATAAAAAGAGGCACGCGAATATTCATTCCGTTCTCGAGGGTCGCATCCTTATATACATTGCTTGCAGAGTTTCCTTTGACACCCGGAGGAGTATCTGTAACCTTTAATGTAACTTTTGGAGGCAGCATGATCCCCAAGGGATCGTTTTCATAGAATTGCAAGGTAGCCAAATCACCCTCCACCAGAAATTCGTGTCCGGGAATATTTGAAAGCGGAACATCTTTTTGCTCAAACGTCCGCGGGTCCATGAATGATGCGTTCTCAGAATCCTTATAGAGAAATTGCATCTCTTGATTTGTAAGCTGGATACTGTCGACATTTGCGCCGTTTGTGTACCCTTTTTCTACAACTGATCCCGTCTTTAGATTTCGTACTTTTACTTTGATATTTGCGGATCCCCTACCCATTTTTATGTGCTCATAGGAAATCACCTGGAGAAGTTCACTTCCCTCTCTGTAAGTTGTTCCTGATCGCAAATCTGTTACTGAAATCATATTATTTTTTAGTGTTCCTTTTTACCCTGATAAGTCCTGAGCATGGAATTACCTCAACTCCTCTTTTTTCTATCTCGTCAAGGTATCTATTTGCACCGATGCTATCTGCTGCCATGTGACCACAATCTATTACATTTACGTGAAGTTTTTTTAGTTCCTGAACTGCCTCTTCCGGAACGTGCATCTCAACTACTGTCCCTACTCCTGCTTTTGCGAGTTCTATATATAGCTCTTTAGATGGATTCGTTCCTCCGGTAAAACTCACCACGACCTTTCCGGTTCTTGAGCTGGGGCTACCTGCCACTATGCTTGGCGCCGCCTTTCCTTTCAACGCCTCCATGAATTCTGGAATTTCGTTTATCGCATCCAGAAGCGCTCCCAGATTCTCGAACTTCTTTGCTTCGATATTCTTATTCATGAAATCATTTCCCAGATTGTCCCATACGGTGTGAATTGCCATAAGTGGCATGTCCAAAAGCCTTGCGGTATCTACTGCCTGTGAATGATTCAGCGGACCTATCCCTCTCCTTACTCTGGATTTTCGTTCTTCAAAAAGAGAATGCGCAATATTTTCAGGGACACCGGCCTGAGCGTACATATCGACCTGGACATCCATCACCTCATCAAGCGATGCGAGCGCGTTTCCTGTCGGATGGTGCGAGATCACGAGGTCAATCTTTTTGCCTTTATCAGAAAGTCTATCAGCAAGAAGCACCTCGGATCCATCTGCATCAATTCCAGCAAGCACCCTTTTTATCTCACGCTCAGGGTCTCCATACAAAACTCTCGTATCTGTATATGGATTCGTAAAGTTTTCGGTGTCGAAAATCTTCTTCTTTTTATCAGAAAGTTCTTTGTAGGATTTTTTGGCGTTGTTCAAGACTTTCTTAACCCCATCTTTACCTCTTGGATCGGCACCTATGCCCATCTCGATCGCCAAATTGTACATGTCTTTCAACTTCATAATATTGTTTAAAACAAGTAAAAAGTATATAATAACTAGGCTCAAAAGTAAAGTCTTTTGGCAACTTGGGCGAGTGCTGGAATGGTATACAGGTTAGTCTCAAAAACTAATGGGAATTTTTCTCATGAGGGTTCGACTCCCTCCTCGCCCACAAATTAAAAGTCACAGACTTTAGTCTGGGAGTTTTAATTATCGGAAGGATTCGAACGGCCGGACTGAGCGTTAGCGAAGGAGGCGGGGTCGCGAGTCCGAACGAAGTGAGGAACTTGTGACTCGACTCCCTCCTCGCCCACAAATTAAAAGTCGCAAGCCAATAAAATCTATCTATAAAATCCTCTCACGTCTTCGGGTAAAAGTTCGGCAACTTTCCTCATCATAAAATCATTGACCGAGTTAAAGTCTGATATATCTATATCGTTACTAACAACATCCTCGATTTGAAAAACTTTTCCTATGTTTACGTAAGCAAGAGTTGATGGACGAAGCCCTATTTTTGATTTAACAAACTGAAACTTAGTCCTTACTGTCGGATCCGTTTTTCTGGGCTCAATTATCCTGTTTGCGTCAACAATGCCTGCGGGTAGAAATGCTATATTCCTTCCTGCCCTAACCGCTCCCCCGATTAGATCCGAAAACATCTTATTGTCTACTTCCTGCAGCCCTTTCCTGCTGCCATCCTCACCTTTCATTCCACCCTCTGTGGTAGCTTCTGGAAAGAACATAAATCCTGCGTCACTTTGAAGAGTATCCATTATCCTCTGCTGGCTTTGTCTAGTCTCTGATATCAACCTCCGTGCCGATTCAACATCTTTTTCACTGCGGTATTTCTTTAGGTCTTTAGACCTCGCAAGCGGGATGAAATGTACGTCCTCACTCTCCAGAACTGGTTTAAGCGAGTTAGTAAAATCAGCAAGACTTTTACCCTGGTCTCCTTGATCCAGCGAGTAAGCTGTCGCAACATACAAATCATCCGGTCTTATGGGAAGACGATTATAAATACCTCTAAATGCTGCGATATTAACGTGCTGGGTATGATTTGAATATATAACGGGATAATCTCCCTCTAAAATTCTTTCAGAAAGAATGTTCAAAGAATCATATGGATCTCTAAATTCATGAAGTCGCTCTGCAAAATCAATTTGCTCTTTAGCTTTCTGTACTATTCCATCAAACACTATATTTTCATGTATATGCATTCCCCTCTCAGCAGTCATACGGTGTAATTTATAGGGAATTGTTGAAAAAGTCAAAGAAAAGAATTACTATATTGCGTAATGCTGGATTTTTTAAAGAAGATAAGCTACAAAAGATATGCGCTATATCTGATACGCTGGCAATTATCTACTCCACTTCTAGCTCCTATCGTCGCATATTTTAAAGGGTCTACTTCTATCTTTGGCACAGCTGAGGACTGGTATGCTGCGACGATCGCAAATCTTATCGGGGCTCTTATTTTTTTCTGGGTTGATCAATACATCTTCACATCAAAAGCACTTGCTGCATCGTGGGAGGTTAGAGACAAGATCCGATGCGCAGACTGCGGAAGATTGTGCCGCGGTTATAGGCTTGTCAAAAGCGATAACTATGACAAGACGCACGACAGATATCCAAAATTCAGATGTGAAGTGCACTCAAAGAGAAAAACAGCAAAGCTTCGAAAAAGCGGTATAAACGTTTAGTGGACCTGCGGGGAATTGAACCCCGACCACTGCAATGCGAATGCAGTATTGTACCGTTCAACCACAGGCCCGCGGACCTAGATTGCGACTAAGCAGGAGCTTCGCCAGCATCATTTCGTCTTCCCTCGATGTTATAAAATTTTATCTTGTCTCCCCGAAATAATAATTCCTTTTCTCCAACAGGACCATTTCTATGTTTTGCGATAAGCACATTTACGATCCTTTGAGATGTAAATTCCTCCTCAGGAGAGTAAAGAAACATCACGACATCGGCATCCTGCTCTATCGCCCCAGATTCACGAAGATCTGCAAGCTGAGGTTTTCCTCCGCCCCGCTGCTCGACAGCACGGGAAAGTTGAGATACTCCAATAACAGGAATCTTTAGTTCCCTTGCGATGTTTTTCAAGCTCTGAGAAATGTAGCTGACCTCTTGCACGCGGCTCTCAAACTTCCTACCAGGATTTACGAGTTGTAGATAGTCGACAATCAAAAGCCTTAATCCGTGCTCCGCGTGAAGACGTCTGGCTTTAGACCTCATATCAGCAACTGTAAGCCCCGGTGTATCATCAATAAATATAGGAGCTTCTGCAAGAGATCCCATCGCGCGCGATAGTGCCTCATAATCACCGTCAGACATCTTTCCTGTCTTGAGTCTCCAAGCGTCTATCTCTGACTGACTCACGAGAAGTCTATCGACTAGCTCCTCTTTGCTCATCTCGAGAGAAAAAATCCCGACCGGATGCTTATTAACAGAGCCTACAAATTGCGAGATGTTGATCGTAAACGCGGTCTTTCCCTGACCAGGACGAGCTGCCAGAATTATGAGGTTTGAATTTTGGAGCCCTGAGAGGATGTTGTCTATATCGATAAATCCGGTCTCAAGCCCCCTGAGCCCTTCACCTGTTTTATGTAACTCGTCTAATCTATCAAAACTTTCGGCCAGAGTTTCTTTTAGCTGTATAAAGCCTTGGGAAATATGCTGTTGTGATACCTTAAATATCTCGGCTTCTGCCTCGTCCAGAATTTCTGATGCTTCCTTTTCCTCCTCAAATGCCTTATCAGTCATCCGTGATCCCATCTGGATCAGTGATCGTCTGATGTAAGCATCCTTGACTATCTGTGCATAGTGCTCACTATTTGCAGAAGTCGGAACAACATTCGTGAGCTCTGACAGATAAGATGCTCCACCGATGTCTTTTATGAGCTTTCTTTTCTTGAGACTATTCGTGAGAGTCAGAATATCTATAGGCTTTCTTTCATCATAAAGTATAAGCATAGATTCATAGATAATCTTATGCTTTTCCTCATAAAAATACTCTGAGAACACAAGCTGTGAAAGAGATGTCATGATATCTTTGTCTATCAGGATAGATCCGAGGATAGCCTGCTCCGCTTCATTATCATGTGGAGGAACCCTAACTACTGCCATATCGTCTATTGGAGTATGTAAATATTTTTTTCTTCTGGAGTGATTTTTTTCAGATTCACATTCTTTATTTTTTCCGCCTCAATTTTTCCATCCAGAACATTTCCTTTATCGAGGTAAATCGTCGGATAAGAAATCTTATTTATCTTTGTGGGATCCAATTTTTCGTTTGTCTCGATTACTACAGCATCATACATTGCGTCCTCAGGAATATCTGAAATACCATCGCTGCCGGTAAAATAGACTTCCCTGTCGTTGTATGAGATAACGAATGACAGATCGCCATTTTTCTTAATGCCTTTTATATATATGCCGGCAGATTCATACTCTCCTGGACCCTCGATGATAAGTCTTTCATCATTCGTCTCGGATTCTCCTTGTGTGTCTGTATATATAACTATTCCACTATCAACTTCGCTTGCTGGGTTTATGAATACACCGGAATTTCCTGCGCCTACCTTTACTCCATTTGAATGTTTTGAAATGTCCATCGTTAATTTAGTATTCTATCCTACCACAATAAAAATTTCTTGACAACATAATTTTTTTAAACTAATATAGGGTACTTCATGAAGGAGAGGTTGATAATAATTGTGCTCGCAATAATCTCAGGACTGATCATAACGACAGTCGCTTTTTTCGTATATCAAAACTTCATATCATCAACAGATTCTGCGACAGACAAAAGACCGGTTGTAGCTGATGAACCAGAACGCACTGACAACTTACTGCTGGAAGTCTCGCAACCTACAGACGGAAGCCTCACAGATAATAGAAGTATTTCGGTAAAAGGAACGACAAATCCGGAAAATGTAGTTATCGTCTCATCCAATCAGGAGGACAACTCAGGAAAACCATCGGGTGACGGAAACTTCTCGATAACTATCGATATTGATGCAGGAGCAAATTTTTTGATAGTAAGAAGTATCGCGCCAGATGGAAGTGAAATAAGCAAAGAAATTGTTGTAACATATACTACGGAAGAATTCTAAAATGAAAAAGATTATTTTTATATTACTTACTATTGCCATAATCATCCTCCCGACTGCAGTAAGCGCACAGGAAGAAACCGAAGAACCTACTGCCGCACCGTCCACTAATCAAATTCCAGAAAGCGATGAAGAAATCGAAAGGGTTCAAAGAATAAAAGACATCGTAGCCAGCAAAGTTGCAGAACTAAATCTGGTGGAGAAAAGAGGAATCATCGCGAGCGTTGTTGAAGTATCCAGTACTGAAATAAGAGGAATAGACAATAAAGGAAATGAGATAACTATAGATGTTGACGAGTTGACGAATTTCGATTTTGATGATGAGGACTTTGGGATCTCAGACCTGACGACTGGTGAAATCTACTCATTCATAGGACTTTACAATAAAGACAGCGAGACTCTTCTTGCAAGATTTATCGCTGAGGCCGATTCTATTCCTGACTACATCGGAGGGGCTATCACATCAATAAACGAAGACGATTTTCAAGTCGAAGTCGTAGATAAGAACGGAAAAACCACAATAATCGATATAGAAAGTTCTACCGACACGATGCTCGTTGATGAAAATGGTGCGCTTGAAGAATCCGGATTTTCGGGATTGTCAGTAAACCAGAGAATTATCGTGGTAGGTTTTGAAACAGATGACGAAATAGTGTCTGCTACAAGAGTCATCCACTTTGCCGATATCCCTCCTTCCTCAGAAGTCCTTGCCAACTTAAAAACAGAAACAACGACAGCAACAGGAAGTAGCAATACTGTCGAAATACTGGAAGTTGAAGAAGAATAAATTATATCCGCTTTAAAACCCTACTTTTCTTTTCGCCGTCTTCTATAATGTATCCCATCTTCTCTATCTTCATCCTAAATTGATCGGCCACCAGATACTTCTTTTGCTTCCGCATGGAGTCCCTCTCACGGCTCATCTCTTTTATATTCTCCGGTACGTCCATCACGATTTTTGCATTCTCAAAAATACTCAGTCCGAGTATTTGATCCATCAGCTTTAGTGTTCCTATTTTTCTGCTTTCACTTTCTTTACTGCGAATAAGCTCCCACATAACAGCTACTGCTTTTGGCATGTTAAGGTCAGACTCTACTGCTTCCATAAATTTTGCTTCGTATTTATTTGATACTTCGTTGCTATTTGGATTTTTTGCCACAAAATCAAGGAGCTTCATATAAGCGCTTCTTGCTGACTTAAGACTATCCCAGGTAAAGTTCATATAACTTCTATAGTGCGTTAGATATGTGAGGTATCTAAAATCCATTGGGCTAAATCCTCTTTCCTGTAGGTCTTTTAATATGTACACATTCTTTTTGGATCTGCTCATCTTCTCGTCGTCAACCAAAAGATAGCTCGTGTGCATAAAATATTTCGAAAAAGTTTTCCCCGAAAAAGCTTCGCTTTGCGCTATCTCATCTTCGTGATGGGGGAAAATCAAATCTTCCCCTCCTAAATGGATATCAAAGCTTATCCCCAAATACTTCATCGACATAACTGAGCACTCTATGTGCCATCCAGGAACTCCCTTTCCCCAAGGACTATCCCAACTCATCACCCTATCCTCTTGGGCCTTCCATAAAGCAAAGTCCGCACTGTCTTTTTTATCGGTTTCTTTAGATACGCGCACAGCTTCAAGTAGTGCGTCTGCCTTATCTAAAGTATTACCCGAAAGCTTTCCATATGAATCGAATTTTTTTACATCAAAATATACGTCGCCATTTGTCTCGTAAGCAAATCCTTTATCGATCAAAACCTCGATCACCTCAATCATTTCTTTTATATGCTCGGAGGCTTGGGGTAGCTCGCTTGACGGTTCTATATTTAGATTCTTTGCATCTTTGAGGAATTTTTCTGTATATCTTCCGGACAATTCCAGAGGAGTTATGCCTAAAGAGTTTGCCTCGTCAACGATTGGGTCTATAACCTTGTTCTTCTCATCGGAAAACCTAAAATGCCCAACATCAGTTATGTTCATGACACTTTTGACATCAAGATCCTTGTACCTAAGAAGGCGGACCAGAACATCAGTTGTCAGATAGGTCCGGAAATTTCCGATATGAACATCACGGTATACTGTAGGACCGCAAGTATAGATCCCTACCTTTCCAGTAGTTATCGTCTCAAAATCCTCCAAGTTTTTTGATAATGTGTTGTAAATTCTTACCATGAGGCAATTTTAGCAGAATGAGGTTGAATTAGAAAGACTAACGGCTAAGCTCCTGAACTGCTCTTATTATCTGATTATCCAGTTCCTTCTCCTCGAGATCTGCGCTTGCAGATGCATCGTATTCGACCAAGATATCTGGATCAAGTCCTTCTGTCGCATTTACCCAATTACCGTTTGGAGTGAGCCATTTGGCAACCGACACATGAACACTTGCACCATCCGCGACATCGACGGGCTGCTGAATCGTTCCTTTTCCAAATGACTTTTCTCCAAGCAGTGTAGCGCGGCCATTATCCCGTAGCGCACCTGCAAGTATTTCTGATGCTGAAGCACTGCCTTTATTCGTCAGAACTATCACAGGCAAGTCCAACATCACTCCAGTCCTCTCCACATTCAAAGGAACTCTTCTCCCGCGACCATCTTCCTGAATCACTACAGTCTTTCCGGACGGTATGAACTCGGACGCGATATATACGGCATCATCCAAGATGCCTCCAGGATTTGATCTTACGTCAACTATGACACCACCGAAATTGTTTGACGAAGTAATCTGAGGCATCAATTTGTTCACCTTGTTCATCCACTCATCATTCGTCTTCTCACCAAATTGTGAAAGCCTCAAGTATGCTATATCAACACAATTAGTACAGTCCACTACTTCCTGACACGAAGAACCATTGCAGCTAAATGACCTGAACCATGATGTGACACTCTCAAGCTCTATGACGTCCCTGACTATCTCGATATCTACAAGATCCTGCGCATCATCATGAAGCACAGTTAGAGTTACGGTCGTACCCCGCTCGCCACGTATATTTTCAACCGCCTTTGGCAAGTCCCACCCGGCAGTCGATTCACCGTCAACCTTTGCGATGATATCTCCACTTCTTATTCCAGCACTCTTTGCAGGCGATCCATCGAGAGGCGCAACAACTGTCACCTGATTATCTTCATTTAGGGAAAGCTCTGCTCCGATTCCTGAAAATTCTCCCGCCAGTTGAGTCTTGAATCCCTCGTTTTCTTTAGGTGGGAAAAATGACGTATATGGATCGTCGAGACTACTTAACATTCCTGAGATAGCGCCATAAAGCATCTTTGTAGCGTCTATTTTTGTCTTATCGTAATACTTTTCATTTACCTCAGAAAGTACAGTATAAAAAAGCCCCATATCGAGGCTTTGCGCGTTAGGGACGTCCTGATTTTTAATCTCGAGTATCGGACGGAAATTCTCCCAACGGGCATTTATCTGGAAGCGTCCAAATCCATACCCTACACCAATGGAAATAAGGACTATCAAAACTACATGAAATAGGCGTAAATTCAGTCTTTTTTTCATATAATGAAACTACAGGAATAACGTTTAGGGGTTTAGTTTAACATGAATCAAACTACCCGTGCAATCGAGAAATTATAACCAGGAGAAAACTACTCAGGCTTTACAATAAAAGGGATAAATGCCAAAAATCTTGCTCTTTTTATCTCAGTCGACAGCCTACGCTGATTTTTTGCGCTAAGACCATTTCTGCTGCGAGGTAAAATCTTACCCCTCTCGCTCATAAAATTCATCAAAGTCTCGTACTCTAAAAAGTCTGGCTTTTTATTGTTCTTCTCGAACCAATCCTCCATGACCTCATGGACTACTTTTCTTTTTTTAATTATTTTTCTTTTTGCCATATTTTTTGTTTTAAAAAGGTATATCGTCTGGGTTTATCTCTTCGTTCGTGTCATTTTTGTCTTCTTTTTTTTCTTTCTTCTCGCTTTTGGGAGCTTCTTTTTCTGTTGGCTCTTCGGGTGTAAAGTCTTCTCCCGTTCCGCTCTCACCGTCTCTTTTTGAGTCTAAAATTATCATGTCATCGATCACAACCTCTGTCGTGGTCCTCTGTGCTCCATCCTGTCCAGTCCAGCTTTTTGTAGAAAGTCTTCCCTCAACGTAAACTTTTCGTCCTTTTGATAACAACTGCGAACAAAGTTCTCCCAATTTATTCCAAGCTACTATCTTATGAAATTCCGCCTCTTCTTTTTTCTCTCCACTGTCCGTTGTCCAACCTCTATTTGTAGCAAGCCCGAATGAACAAACTGCTGTCCCTTGCGGGGTGTATCTTAACTCCGGATCACGTGTCAGATTTCCTATCAACTGTACTCTATTCAAGCTTCGTGCCATATCGTTATTATAGTTTAATTCATCCTCACCAGCAAATGACGTAAAATGTCGTCGTTAAGTTTCAATTTTGGCTCTAATTCTGATGCTACTTTTTCAGATTCAAATTCCCAAACTATATAGTTTCCTGACTGCTCACCTTTGATTTTGTAGGCAAATTTTTTCTCGCCTAGCTCATTGAGCTTGTCATTTTTTACCTCTCCTGCAAGCTTTTTTATGTCTGCGACGATCTTTTCTGCTTCCTTTTTATCCAAAGCTCTTTTTAGTATAAGTACTAATCTATATTTTCTCATAAAACGTATAAGACGGATGAACTCCGTTACAATCCACCAATAATACACAAAAAAGCTTCAAAATACAAGTGTAAATATTATCTTTGAAATCAACAATGTGTAGCGTCTACACCTTTGATAAATTGTTTGACAAAAAAAAGATTTAATAGTACACTTTAACCTTAACTTAGCCTCAATAAAAGATGAAAAGACTTCTTATTCTCCTTGCGGTTTTGATAGGTATAGCATTCATTTTCGAGATAGTGTCTCAAAATTTTCCATCTCTCTCCTCTATCTTCGATAACGCCAAACAGGATGTCACAAACGAACCTAAATTACTTTTGAGTGAGGAGACTGCAGTCGTTGATGTTGTTGAAAAGGTCGGCCCTTCAGTCGTAACGATAGGCATCAAGAACGAATCTGAAGTGCAAGATGATACACTCGACCTATTTTTTCCAGAAGACGATGCCACTAAGACACCAGACGAACAGTACATAGGTTCGGGATTTGTGGTGCAGGATGATGGACTTATCGTCACCAACAAACATGTAGTTTCGGAAAGAGGGCTCGAATACGTGGTTATCGATGACAATGGCGATAGTTATGATGTAGAAAGTATTTACCGTGATCCTGCAAATGACATAGCAATTCTACAGACATCTCAGTCTCCAAATGGCGGTTTCAAAAAAATTGAGCTCGGAGATTCCTCAAAGCTCAAAGTCGGACAATTCGTTATAGCGATAGGAACTGCACTTGGTGAATTTCCAAGCACGGTAACAACGGGTGTTGTTTCGGGTCTCGGGCGGGGAATTACAGCAGGTAACCCGTTCCAGGGATTTGTCGAGGAACTTGATAATGTGATCCAGACGGATGCCGCGATAAATCCTGGAAATTCGGGCGGTCCTCTCCTCAATTCCTCCGGGCAGGTGGTTGCAGTGAATACAGCTGTATCTGGTCAGGGAGAAAATATAGGATTTGCTATCCCTATAAATATAATCAAGGATTCTATAGATAATTTTAATAGCACCGGCCGTTTCTCACGCCCATATCTGGGCATTTCGTATACGGTAATAACTGAGAGAAGCGCTCTATTGAACGATGTCCCGCAGGGAGCATATGTGCAGGGAATCGCCCGCGGATCTGCGGCAGAGGATTCGGGCCTGCAGATAGGCGACATAATTACACAGATAGACAATAATAAAATCACTGATGATCAGGAAAGCCTAGCGGTACTCATTTCTGGAAAAAGTATCGGAGACACGGTCAATATAACAGTATTTAGAGACGGGCAAACATTGACTTTAGATGCTACACTAAAGGAAGCACCAAATGAGTGATAAAGTATCCTTCGTACCGGAAAGCGTAATAGAGGCAGCAGACAATGCTGGTCAGTCACTTAAGAAAGAGCTCAAAAAAGGCCTCAAGGAAACCATCTCCCAGATATTTGGAGCAAACTCCGTAGAGGTTAAAAAACAACAGGAACAATCAAAAAAGATTGCCGAAAAGGCGGAAAAATCTGGCCGCAGTATCGAAGAACAAGCAAAGATCGAATCTTTGCGGCGACAACTTCATGCACAGATAACAGCACCCCGTCCTAGCGCTCCCGAACAACCTAAAGCACAGGAGGAAGATCAGGTGGGAACGAACGAACAAATGCAGTCTCTCGGTGACTCCCCCACTCAGGATCCAAATGCCCTACCTCCCCTCGCTCAGCCTTCCATGCGCCATGGCGAGCGTCTCAAAATCCGCGAATAATTGGGAAAGACCCATTTTTTCTGATAAAATCAGAGCATATGAAAATAGAACCTAGAACTTTAAAGGGTTTTCGGGATTTTTTGCCAGATGAAGCGCGCAAGAGACAGTACGTGATAGATACTCTCAAGCGTGTATTTGAATCTTATGGCTTCGAACCTCTTGAGACTCCGGCGCTCGAGTATGCGCAAGTACTTACAGGAAAGTACGGTGACGAAGGAGATAAGCTTATGTACAGATTCAAAGACAATGGTGACCGCGATGTCGCGCTCCGCTATGACCAGACCGTGCCTCTTGCCAGGGTCGTTGCGCAATATAAAGACAAACTCCCCATGCCTTTCAAACGCTATCAGATCCAGAACGTCTGGCGAGCTGAGAATACCCAAAGGGGAAGATATCGAGAATTTTTGCAGTGCGACATAGACACTGTGGGCTCAAAAAGCATAAATGCAGATGTAGAAATCATAAATTGCATTTCAGATTGTCTAACTGAGTTGAAATTCGAGAATTTTAAGATTCTTATAAATGACAGGGCTGTCTTCCAGAACCTTCCAAAAGAAGCTGTCATCACAATCGATAAATTAAAAAAGTTAGGTGAAGAAGCTGTCATAAAAGAGCTTACGGATAAAGGTGTCGATGAAAAAGTGCTATCTGATATAAAGAATGCAAAACCTACCCCAACGGTCAATTCCATTTTAGAAAAAAATGACAAAGTTATCTTCGAGCCTACACTAGCGCGAGGCCTCGAGTACTACACAGGACTTATCATCGAAGTCGAGGTAGAAGGCTATTTGGCAGGATCGGTTGTTGGAGGAGGCAGATTTGATGAGCTAGTCGGAATATTTGCAGACCAGGCGATACCTGCAGTCGGCGCTGCATTCGGATTTGACCGTATAATTGAAGCGCTGAATGAACTAGGTCTTTTCCCTGACGATTTGGCGACAACAAAGGCTCTCGTACTCAACATCAATGGCTCTGAAATGATCGTTGATGAGACAGCTAAAAAATTACGGTCAAACGGTATAAATTCCGAGATTTATCTAGATTCGAATGTCGAAAAGGCAAAACAATTCGCTTACGCTGAGAAAAAGAACATACCCTACACCATAGCAGTTGGTGAAAATAACACCTATACCCTGGGATGGAAAGATGAGGATGGAAAAATAAATAAAAGCGAATCATTAACTTTTGAGAATCTTCTTGAACAACTGCGCAAATAACCTCTATACTAAAGAGTGATTAAATTTCTGAGAGGACCACTTCATATTCCTGAAAAACGCGAGGCACTACTCGCTTTGACTCTTGCAGCAATGATCTGGGGGGCAAATGCACCCATAAGTAAATGGACACTTCAATTTATATCAGTAGAAACGCTCGCCTTCATCAGGTTCTATTTCGCATTCATACTTTTTTATCTCATCTTCAGACCGAACCTTAAAGTAAAGAAAAAAGACATTCCGCTTATGTTCCTATGCGGATTCATCGGGATATCACTCCACATCCCCTTTCTCTACATCGGCCTTACTTTAACTGGCGCTATAAATGCAGCAATCATCGCTTCATCTATTCCGATCCTGAGCTTATTTTTCTCGAGTTTTTTCTTGAAAGAAAAAATATCCAGAAAATTTGTCATCGGAGGAATGGTCGGGCTTTTCGGCGTAATATTCATAGTACTTGAGCCTATTTTTGAAGAAGGTCTCTCAAAAGACCTGCTGGGAAATGTATTCCTTCTAGGGTCAGCTATAACCTTTATCATCTACGAGGTGATCTCAAAAAAACTTACAAAAAGAAATTATCACGCAAAGACCATAACAACCTACTCTTATCTGATAGGACTTGTCACATTCCTTCCCTTTTACCTAATCGACATAACCCAAAACGGAATATATTTTATGAATTCCCAGGCACTAAGGGGAATATTTTTCATCCTGTTTTTTTCATCACTCGTCGCAATCCCTCTGTGGCAGTGGGGAATATCAAAGCTTGAGGTGAGCCGCGTAGGATTTTTCTTATACCTCGATCCTGTGGTCGCTTTTATTGTCGCCTTTTTCCTACTGGGAGAGATCATTTCGCATCCTATGATAATAGGTGCCATACTCATCTTTGTTGGGCTATATGTAGCTGAAAATACCCTACACTTTCCCCATTTTCACCTCTATCATTCGCATATTAAAAAAATACGGGGGTAATCCTTGTTTTTCAAGCTATTTTTCGCTATAATATAGCTTATGAAAGCAAATACTCATCCTACATATTTTGATGATGCAAAAATTATCTGTTCTTGTGGTAATTCTTTTACTGCGGGGGCAACTGTTGCGGAAATTCATGTCGAGCTCTGCAATAAGTGTCATCCATTCTATACTGGACAGCAAAAATTCGTAGATACTGCATCTAGGATCGATAAGTTCCGTAAAAAGCTTGAGGTCGCAAAGTCAAAGCCTCAAAAATCAAAGAAGGAAGTTACGCGTGACGATTCTGACAATGGTCCTCAGACACTTCGCGAAATGCTGCAAGCACTTCGCAAATAACCCACTTTCTAAAACTTTCTTATGGAAGATTCATATTTGAAATCTCAGCTTGAGATAATCAATAACAAAATCCTTGAAGCCCAACTGCTTTTAAACGACTCCGAAATGAAAGATCTTGCACAGCAGGAAATCGATGAGCTAAACATGCAAAAACAACAACTCCAAAGCTCTGCTGACTCGATAACCGAATCAATAAATGCAAAAGGAACTAATTCACTTGATAATAGGAGCGCAATTCTCGAAGTAAAGGGAGCTGCGGGAGGAGACGAGGCGAAAAATTGGGCAAAGGAGCTTTTGCGCATGTATATACGCTTTGCTGAGGAAAATAGATATTCAATAGAACATATCGATGACAATTCGATTAAATTCACCCAAAAAGGCACTTTCGGGATGCTGAAATACGAGGCTGGAGTTCATCGAGTACAACGCGTTCCTGACACGGAAAAAAGAGGCCGGATCCATACGTCCACTGCGGTGATATCCGTACTTCCAGAGCTCGAGGACATAGATCTCCATATAAGCAGCGACGATATAGAATTTGAGGCTTTCCGTGCTGGAGGAAATGGAGGACAGAACGTGAACAAAGTCTCGACTGCTGTCAGAATAAAACATAAGCCTTCGGGAATCGTCGTAACTTGCCAACAGGAAAGGACCCAAGGCAAAAACCGTGACCTTGCGATGAGCATGCTCCGTGCAAAACTGTGGGAGATGGAACTTGCAAAACGCCATGAGCAGATTGCGGAGCTAAAATCTACTCAGGTCGGCGCCGGCGATAGGAGTGAAAAAATCAGAACCTACAATTTTCCGCAGGATAGAATTACTGACCACAGAATCAAAAAGTCTTACTCTAACCTACCCGTTGTTATGGATGGAAAAATCAAAGAGATACTTAACGACCTGAAATCGAATATTTAATGCCTGAGCGTAATCTTAGCAGAAGAGATTTTATTTTTGGAGTGGGCGCTTTGGCGCTCGGTGCATCTCTTGGCACCAGCAATCCCGAAGCCTCTCAGAATGACACCTATCTAGATATCCTTAGAAAAGCCACAGACATTGATACTCTAATTCACAATGCTGAAAAGAGACAGGGATATGACACGCAACCAAATGATGCGCATTTTCTGGAGATAGACATAATGAGTATGAATGGTATAGCCACAATAGGGCACTCCGATACAGAGGTTACTTACATTCCATCAGACCTAGAGGACTTGTCAGATACTTTTAAACGCATTGTTGCTAACGGCTCGAATGTACATATTGACCTGAAGGATCCGGATACGGATATAGGCAGGAATGTCTATAAGATTTTGCCCAAAGGATCTTTTATATCTACTCCACACCATGAAGTGCTGGATGCATTGAGAGACATGGGAGGCGATACCAAACTGCTTTACACAATAAATTCCAGCTCCAAGAAAAAGGATTTTGCATCCCGGATAAGATCCGGCGAAGACTTTACCAACTGTGGAGTTTCTATCCACTATTCTTTGCTTTCGGATAGCGACGTCAAGTCTTACCAGGATTCTCAGCTTTATGTGCTAGCGTATCCCGCAAATAGGCTGGATGTGGCAGCTCAGCTTTGTGAGTATGGGGTAAATGGCATAACTAGTGACAGGGAGGATCTACTTAGTCTTATTGCGCAGAGATAATTTCGATTACCTGCGAAAGTGTCAGCTTACTTCCTTTCATGTCTGGATTTTTACTACTACCATTGAGAAGCATCTTGCGGCTCACATGTAAAAACCACGAAGAATCAGGGTCTTTTTCTTTTATCTGTTCGTATACCCCAGTAAGATCGATCTTGTCTTTTTCCTCCTCATTTCTTTTAGAAGGTCGCGCTTTTATCCTAACAAAGTAGTTTTGCGGATCTTTTCTGACGACCACGCAATATCCTTGGAGCTGTGCAAGCTTTAACACTGCGTCGTTGAGAGTCTCAATGCCTATCCCCTTTCCCCACTTCGTGTCAAACTCGATACCTTTTTCCTTTATTTCATTTTCGGCCCAGATTTTAGCTTCAAATGTATGAAGCAGTGAATCCAGCGCCTCGAGTATCAAAGTCGTGATTTTCTCGTCATCGTGCTGATACATGAGCTTGTAGCCCTGCAGGATTCCTCTAAGCGAAAAATCGTAGTTATCACTATCAGGATTCGTATAATAAAATTCTTGAAAATGATCATCATCTACTATAAGATTGATGATTCTTTTTACTGCCTCGCGCTTCGTATCATGCCTGTGCAGGCTTGACTCGGGATTTGCCAGAACGTACTCTAACGTAAGACTTGCTCCACAGATATTATTGTCTTGTGTCTGATGATGGTCCAGCTTCCCAAGCCCCGTATCAACGTGAATAGTTTCTACACCATCTACCATCTCTATCACGCTTCCTTCATTCTCGTAGTTCCCTGACAGCTTTTCTCCAGCGGATACGAACTCTACTTTCGCATCTTCCCACATAGGAAGAAAACGAAGCAAGAGCCACGCGGATCCTATCGCGTCTAGGTCGGGCGATTTGTGGGTAACTATGCGTTTCATGAGAAGTTTTTTAGTATACCCTATTTGAACTTACTTGACAATATACCTCCCGGATACCTAATATAAATATATGACTGATCAGAATAAACCTCCACAAAATTTATCTCCGGACCTGAAGCAAATTTATGATCGTGTTATGAATACGCCCGCAAAAGGAGGGGCTACTCCTACGCCACCGCCACCTGCACAAGCTGCCCCTGTCCCACCACAACCTAAGACTCCAGCTACTGATTCACAAAACCCACCATCCAGCGTGCCTGCTGGACAAAAAGTAGCTGCTCCTTCAGACAATCCATCAATCCAACCTCAACCTCCAATTCAATCAGCAGAGACTTCACAACCATTTCTCACGTCTGCTCCGCCCAGACCTCTTCAGGGATCCGTAGGAGTTAAAAGTTTTGCGTTGGGTAAAGACAAAAAAGAGGAACCGAAGGCACAAGCGTCAGGGGAAAAGAAAGGTCTTTCCAAAACCCTAATAATAATACTTGCTGTGATCTTTTTCGTAGCGTGGTCTTTCTTCTGGGTAGTATTCTTCTTCAATCCCTTTGCCTAAAGAGCCTAAGATTTCAAACTTGAGACTATCTCTTCTATCGAAGCGTTTTTTGAATCATTTTCATTTCTCTTTTTAACTTCAACTTGATCATTTTCCTGCCTATCAGAAACAACTATACGTGTAGGTATTCCTATCAAATCAGCATCAGAAAACTTTTGTCCAGCACTTACATCGCGATCGTCAAATAGTACGTCTATTCCGTTTTCCTGAAGTTTTTCATATACATTTTGAGCTCTTTCCGATAGACCTACCAGGTGAACTTGAAAAGGCGCAACGCTTTCTGGCCAAATAAGTCCTTTTTCGTCGTTAAAAACTTCCGCCAAAACTCCGACCATACGCGTAAGACCAATTCCGTAGCTTCCAAAATATGGGTATTTTTTATTTCCATCCTTATCTGTAAAGTTCACATCCATTTTTTCCGAATATACCGTCCCAAATCTAAATATATTGCCCACCTCTATAGCTGCCTCTGATCTTATCGATGAGTCGTTAAGTTCTTCCTCTGTCATAACTTCTTTATTTTTCCAATATTCCCATCCTTCCTTAAAGTAAATAGTATCCTCTCCGCTGGTAGATAGTACCTGAAATTCGTGGGTATTTGAGTCTGTAAATACTCCTCCTCCCGCTTCTGCAACCTTAGCATCCAATCCTAATCGTTTAAAAACTCTTAGGTATGCGTCTTTTACCTCCCAATAATACTTATCTAAATCTTCCTGAGTAGTGTGCAAGCTATACAAATCTTTCATCAAAAACTCGCGACCTCGCAAAATTCCAGACTTCGCCCTCAATTCATTGCGGAATTTGGTCGAAAAATGGTACAGCTTTACAGGAAAATCGCGGTAGGTTTGGAGATGTTTGCGGGCCAGGTCAAGCAATATCTCTTCATGAGTAAAAGACAATGCATACTCTTTATCATCTTTTCCGAACTGATACATGACTTCTGCCGCTGTTTCCCATCGTCCGGTTTCATTCCATACGCTTTTTGGGTGCAAAAGCGGCATCAGGATTTCTTGAGCGCCCGTCTGATCCATCTCTTCACGTATTATTTGCTCTATCTTACGCTCAACTAGACGTCCAAGAGGCAATAGACTGTAGGATCCTGCCATGAGCTTATCTATAAAACCAGCGCGAAGAAGCAATTTCGCATTTGTTGCGACTTCTTCACTTGGCGCCTCTTTAATCGTTTTAGGAAAAAGTGCCGAATAACGCATGACCTAAGTATATATTTAGCCCATATGGTTTGCAACCAACTGCCCTCTTTGCATCTTTAGCTCAAATATTTTCTTCTCAAGATTTCTCAGCTGGCTTTTTGCGCTATCCTTCCATGCTTCAGTAGGACCATCTACGGTTTCTGCTCCTCGCTCTTCTGATTCATTTATAGATGGATTCACAATCAAAAGCTTTATTACTTTACCGATAACGCTTGAAAGTGTGCTCCCGAGTTGGTCTCTCAAAGCGTCTCTTTGAAGCTCAAGCAGTCTTATGGTCGTGTTCAAGGTCTCAAGCTGTTCCCTAAAGTTTTCGTTCGCTTCTGCTTCGTTCTCATTTACTTTCTCGTCTTCCTCGATGTTTCTGAGCTCCTCTCGTGCGTCTTCTAACTCTTTTGCTGCATCATCGTACGACGCATTATCGGTTAAAGAGTCCTCGCCGTCCTCCATTGATGTCTCATCATCAAAAAATATTGATTCCTCCCCAAGTGCGTCGAAGTACGCAGGATATGCTACTTCGACGCCTGCTTCTATCGCGGGGTTGGTATTTTGCTCAGAATAGCTGGTGATTCTTGCATCCATCTCTATCCCGGACTCAAAAACATCTGCCACCGGATCGACCGCTATGTTTGTCGCAACGCTTGCTGTCATAACTTCTCCTGTGTTTTCCATGTTGGAAGCAGTATAAGGCCGAGTAAATGATTAAACTTGATATATTGCTTATATATACCTAACAATTAGCTTATATTTGACACCTGAGATCAACATGCTAGACTTCTATTTATGGAGCATAGTATCTGGAGCAAAGAATCTGTTATAAAAAGCCTTCCTGTCGTTGCGCCGCTCCTCAATACGCCGCGAGCGGTTGACGCATTGAGTAATGGAAGATATATGGAAGCGGCAATAGGAACCGCACTTGGAGTCGGGATCGGAGTTACCGCACGTATCATGATGCTAAGATCTATATCTAACGAAAAACCCGCTACTCAGCAGACGACATCAGAAATATCACTAAGGGAAGGGGTTGAAGTTAACTTCGCCCAAGAATCTTTGCTATATGAGGCGCAAGCGACAGAATCTCAAGATTTGGGAACATCTTCTCTTCGGGGACCGGAATCGCATCAGTAATAAAAATTTTCTCAGCCTTACAGTCTGCAAGCTTCTTGTGAGCATCATTCGCAAATACAGGCTGAGTCGCGAACATATAGACTTTTTTGGCGCCCTCCGAAAGACAAGTATCCACTGCATTTACCATCGTCCCTCCTGTTGAAATTATGTCATCTGTAACCACGCATATCTCACGTATCTCACCCTCTCCCAATCTGGAACCTGATAGTTTTCCGGTTGCAAGATCACGATCTTTGTTGATGGCGGCATGGACAGATCCCGGAAGAAGCTCCGCAAGCTGCTTTACCCGTCTTATTCCTCCCATATCAGGACTCACGATAGAGAGTTTTTCAGGCGAAAGCTCTAGCTCATTTATCTTGTCAGCAAATACGCTTAGCGCTGACTCCAGTCTGACATCGACCGAAAACATCTCGGAAATCTTTACAGTATGAGGATCTATTATTATGACCTCATCAAGGCCGGTCGACTCTAATGCTCTTATAATGACCTCAAGCGCCACAGCTTCACCTTCACGGAATATGTGATCTGCCCTCGCATAACCCAGATAGGGAATTATCGCGGTTATTCTTTTTGCGCCGCTCCGCTTTAGCGCATCTACTGTAAATAAAAGCTCCAGAGTATTACTATCTACTGGATCCGACGTAGATTTCAGAAGGTACACATCTGCATCCAATACAGATTGTTCGATTCGGATTCTCTGCTCCCCATCATCAAATATGTGTTTGTCCGGATATATGACATCTGCTCCGAGAGACTTACCCAAAGCATCAGAAAGACCACGATTATTTATATCCCCTACAAATAACATAGAATAAATTTATCAGCCACCTAGAAGGCCTTTTAGTCCTCCGCCGAGCTGCTGCATCTTCATAGCTGCTTTTTTCTGAGCTTCTTTCATGGCATCATTTAGAACGTCTGCTATATCTGAACGGTCTTCTCCGTCAACTTCAACAGATAGCACCTTCATATTTCCGCTGACTCTTACCCTAATGTCTCCTTTTTCCTCATTTACTTCAATCTGTTCCAGTTCGCGTTCAATTTTTTTTGCTTCGTCTCGAAGTTTTTTTAGCTCTCCTGCTTGTTTTATTGGATTAAACATAAATATCTAACACCTCCTTAAGTATTCATATAGACTATCAATTTTGGATAAAAACCGCAATACTAAAATCAAAGATAAGCCCCTATGCCGCTTTTTTTGACAAATGCTGCTTTTCGGGCTATATCTGTACATTTTTCAAGCTGCTTCTCTGAGAGAACACCCGCGTCTCTCAAAAGCATATACTGACGCCATAGATGAGCATCTGGAATGATCTCCGGCCAGTCTGTATTTATAGTAAATAAGACATTGTTTTTTTGGAATTCACCAAATATTTTCTTGAATTCATCATAATTAGATACGGCAAGAGTTGCGATGTTTGAGCCTGGACAAACCTCCAATACAGTTTTTCTTTTAGAAAGCTCTTTCATGAGCTCCACATCCTTATATGCAAGCACGCCATGACCTATCCTGTCGGGATTTAGAGTGAGAGCATCCCACATATCATTTGCATCTTTTACCTCGCCTGTATGAACCGTAATCCCCAGTCCTGATTTTTTTGCCTTTCTGACAACCTTTTCATAATCCTTATATGAAAACTTACTGCTTCCCATACCTGCAAAATCTATTCCCACAACCCCTCGCCTGTGATACTTTATTGCTTTCTCGATTATTATTGAATTCTGCTCAAAAGTGAACTCCCGTGCACAGCAAAGTATTACTCCTGCGCAAAGGGTTGGATACTCCAGAAGTGCTCTCTCCATCCCCCGAAGCATCGCAAGAATTATATAATCGAGGTCAGATCTTCCCTCATTGTTGTGCTTCATCGGATTTGCACGGAGCTCTATGATATCTATCCCATTCCTGTATGCTCCACTCATTATTTCATATGTAGCCTCCTCCACTGCATATGTCCCGGAAGATAAAGGGTCCAGAACCGTGTGGTAAATCCTGGAGAGATAATCATTGAGGGTCATATTCTTCGAAGAATCTATGCTTATGTAGTTTTTGAAATCTTCAAAATTTCTAGTCGTGAGTTTTATACCCTGCGTCTGGGCGATTTTCCAAAGGATTGATGGGTTTATCGAAGCACCCAGGTGTGCATGAAGCTCTACAAGTGGATAACGCGGAAATTTTTCCTCCATGTTGTATCTTATAACAGCGGTTTCCGGTAATCAACCGGCTCTAAATTGGAAAGATAAATTAATCAGTTGTATAATATCCAGATGTCTGCAGAGAACCAGAGACACAATGCTCCTGAGTCAAAGCCGGAAATAGTTTTGCCTAATCTCCAGGAAATATTAGTTGCAAGAGACTATGGTTTTTGTGGCGGAGTCCCGCCTGCAATAAATCTGGCAGAAAACTTATTAGACGATAATATTCCTCTTATTACAGACAATGACATAGTTCACAATAACGCTGTTATGGGCGAACTTCGTGGGAAAGGTTTTCAGAACGTAGGAGACAGTTGGATGGAAGATGATTTTGATGGCCGTGGAAAAAGATTTCTGGTCTCTGCACACGGCACGTCAGATGAGAGAAAAAAAATGCTTGAGGATAAAGGATTCGAGGTGTGGGACGCAACATGCAGGCTTGTAAACCGTGTACATGATGAGATAAAAACAGCAGAGAAAAATGGATTCCATGTTATATATAGAGGTGTCGCAAACCACCCCGAGACAAGAGGAAGCATGGGGGCAGCAGAAGATCCATTAAGCGTAACGCTGATTCAATCACCAGAAGACGTCGAGAAACTAGATACCGAAGAAGGGCCGATGCTACCTGTAGATAAACCTCTGATTATGTATTCCCAAACTACTTTGATGCCATCAGATGTTGAAGATTGTGAAATCGCGATGCAGGAAAAATATGGAGATAGACTAACGCTGCCTAAGAGACGCGACATCTGTCCCGCGACAATCAACCGTCAGGAAGCTGTTGAGGAGCTCTCACAAGAAGTGGATGCTTTTATAGTTATTGGATCACCTCACAGCCACAACTCTAACGAACTTGCGCGGGTCGCAAGAAAAGCTGGAATCCCTGCTTATATGGTCGACTATCCCGAAGATCTCCAAGAAGAATGGTTTAAGGAAGTAAAAAAACTAGGCCTTACTGCCGGAGCGAGTGTTCTGGATAGATTTATCGATCCCCCACTGGAATGGTTCTTAGAGAGAAATCCCAATGTACAAATCAGGAATATGGGAGAGAGACGTGATAAAGAATTCAAACTGCTTTCGGAAACTCAGAAACGATGGGACGCTTTAAAAGGTTTGTAAATCTATGGACCATTATAAAAAGAAGATAACTATCGCCAGATGCGATAAGAGCGGAAAGATACTTGGTCCCATCGAACGTTGGGAAGCTCACGAAAAAGGGATACTTCACAGAGCGTTTTCGGTAGCCCTCAAATATAAAGATTATTATATAGTACAGTTCCGCAAGCATCCGGTTTTTGATGGAGTTTTGGATGTCACATCATCTTCACATCAGATATACGATCCCAAAACTAAAATCCTCCAAGACACTATAGAGGCATCCATATCGACCCTTCTCCGCGAGTGGAAAATCAGCGAAAAGGATTTCTTAGGAAAACCACGCCTAACCGGGAATGTCTATTATAAATCCAAGGATAAATATTCTATCTACACCGAACACGAAGTTGATGACGTAGTCGAAATAGATGTAAAAAGAATTCCTGAACCGAATCTGGAATATGCTTATGGATCGTGTCTTATGACCACAAAAGAGCTTAAAAATAGCAAAAGAATCAGCCCCATACTCGCCCCCTGGGTCACCGCAATGCTTGAAGAAAAGCTTATCTAAAAAGACCGATAGTATTGATAATTAGATACGTGGTGGTATAATTTACATAACATTTAGATAAATAGGATAATTGCTTTCTTATGATTCTATTTGTAAATTCACACTCAACAATTTCATGAAAGTATTACTGTTGGGTTATGTTCGTTGAAAAAATGCGGAAGAATATGGGTGAATTTTCGGGCATTATGGTGCTCGGGAATTCACCCATATTACAGTGCTCTTTAGCGGATAAACCTACAGCATAAAAGAGCACTCGGAAAAGGAGATTAAACTCTCTGCCAAAAAAACACTAGGAGGTAACTTTGAGTCACCAATACTCATGGTGGCAGACACATGGACCGTTCGCCGATGCACCTGGGTGTTACCCATGGGCAACCAGAATCCATTGGTGGAGTCAGGATCACAGGATTCTAGCTCCAGTCGTTGCAGTTATTACTGCCTCGGCAGTAATCGTACTGGGAACAACTCCCTTCATCTTTTAGGAGGTGTCGCTATGTCTCATTTGGAGCCGGCTGCAGATATCGCTCTGCAAGACCATCGGGGTCCTCCGATGTCTCGCGTAGATCCCGACTGCACGGTGTGCGACGGGAAAGGCGTCAACACGAACCCTGACACGGGCAAAATCAGATATTGCCAGTGTCGCTACAAGATACCAAAGGAGCAACCCATGACAACAACCAACAACCCCGAAGAAAGACTCTGCCCGAAGTGCAAAAGCTTCATGCAGAAAGAGGGCAACGACCTTTACTGTCTTACTTGCAACTACACAGAAAAGCGCTAGCGACTTTCGAAGTTGCCACAAGCAAAGACAGACCCTTCCGCACCAATCAACAACTCGCCCTCCGGAGTCCGCTTAGCGGATGAAGGAGGGCTTTCTCTTGGAAAAATTAAGAAGTTTTTATTTCTAAATCTTTTATCTCGGGGTTTAGATCGAAAACACTTTTTAGGATAATTTCCCTAAATTCCGGTTTGGAGAGTTTTTCCGCATGCAGAGAATACGGAGTGATTAGAGTCAAAGTAGGACCATTTATGCCTGCTTGTTTGCAGCTCCTCAAAAATGCTGCAACCTGTCTACTTTCTTTATGTACCAGATCTATCAATTCTTTCAGCAACTCTGATTCTCCGCCAAGAGGTTTTTTAATCTCGGTATTATTAATCTGCTCATTCTCTTTAGGCTTCTGCTTCTTATCGTAACTATCCATTTTTATGATCTCGCTCCCTTTTTCATCCTCAGTAATACACCATTCCATCACCACAAGTTCAAGCGGAAGCTGGGGGACCACCGAAAATTTTGTAGTTGAATATGCTTCATTCAAAAGACTCAGTATCTTTTTGAAATCCGAGACCTTAAGCTCCGACTTTCCTGATGTCAAGTCCGTTCTCAACCTCCCGACCATTCGCTCGATAACTATCCTAAAATCTATTCCTTCACTAGAGATTTTCTCGATAGATAAAAGAGCTCCTTTCATATCTTTTTTGTAGATATATCCCAAGAGTTTTTCTGACTGAGAGCTTGTAGAACCTGACTTATAAACTTTGTTTACGGTTTCCATGGTGATTTTATTTCCGTCCGAATTGATCATAAGCTCTTCAAGGATTTTTGCACCGTCCCTAAAACTTCCCTCACTGAGTTCAAAAATCTTCTCATACACCTCTTTCTCTATACCGATATCCTCGCCATCAACTATTCTTTTTATTGAATTTGAGATCTCCTCAAGATTTGGAGATTCAAATTTGACCGAAAATACTCGGGACAAAATCGTCTGCGGTATTTTATGAACCTCTGTTGTCGCAAGTATAAAAACTACATGTTCAGGTGGTTCCTCGAGAGTCTTTAACAGCGCATTGAAAGCTTCGTTGGTGAGCATGTGAACCTCGTCTATGATGTAGACTTTTTTTGATAACCCAGAAGGAGAGAATTTGACTTTCTCGCGTAGTGACCTTATTTCATCTACTCCTCTATTTGACGCTGCGTCTATCTCAATGATATCTATATTTGATCCCTCGGTTATTGATTTACATATATCACATTTATTGCAAGGCTCTATGCCTTTTTTATCCTGACAATTTATAGCTTTTGCAAGAATCCTAGCGCTGGAGGTTTTCCCAAGTCCACGGGGACCCACGAATAAAAAGGCGTGCGGGAGATTTTTTGAGGACAAAATTGATGTCAATTTTTCGCGGACGTCAAAAAGGTCGAGCTCCGAGATCTCTTGAGGTCTGTATTTCCGATAGTAAACCATTGGAATTAGTTTATATCTTACTTTAGGTGAATAATCAAACTACCCGTGATGAATTCCCAGAAGATGTCTGACACTATGTTCCACAAGTTCTGATATTTTGTCATCGACCAACATGTTCTCACGACTTGACTCCTCGATGACCTTCGGATAAGCGATAACTATATCCCCGAGGTACAACTTATTCGCAACAGGCGCAACCACATCACCCTCCTGCTGGGGAAATGACAAAACATTTGTAGACTTGTCTATATTACGGAATTTTTTATTAAGTCCCCTCATCTTCCGGTTCCCAACCACGGCAACAGATACTTCACAGGAAGCATTGATCTTGTGCTCATCCAGAATATTATTAACAGACTCTTTAATCCTTTTGCGGTTAACTTTATATCTGCTTTCAATATAAATAGGAACGTTTACTGTAGCCATAGAATAGGGACCTACGGAAATTAGACGATATTTTTCATCTTTCGATTAAGCTCTTTCCTGTATTTTTTTGCCACAGAAGGCTTAAGATGAAATTCTCTCTTTTTCATTTCCAAAATTATACCCTCAGACATAACCTGTCTGGAGAATTTTCTTATCATACTGTCTGGCGACTCACCAGGTCTTTTTTTAACAAATACCATTAAAAACACCCCCTCTTGTTCAGAAAGTATATTATATTACAATTTGACTTGGAAAAAAAGAAACTATATGAAGATTTACGATTTGGCCTATACTTTCAATCCCAAAGGTCCTCTCAAATGAAAATGCAGATGGTCAATGGTCTGCGCTCCTCCAGCATATACTAGCACCTTATATCCTTTTCCATTTAGCCCTTTTTCTTCAACCACCTTTTTTATTCCTTTTCTGACAGATGAAAGGATCATATCATCACCATCTGAGAGCAAATCAAGACTATCAAAATGTTTTTTTGGGATAAATAGAACATGCACTTCTGATTGTGGATTTATATCATCGAAAGCTACGATATTTTCATCCTCAAAATGAAGCTCTTTGGGTATCTCTTTTTTTACTATCTTGCAAAATATACAGTCGTTCATTTTTTTATTATACCAAATCTCAATGCCTGAGCCTCTTGTCGACAACCTCCAGAAAGTGGTCTATCTCAAAAGGTTTTGCTATAAATTCGTCTGCGCCTGCTGCCTTCGCGCTTACATTTGCACTAGGATGTGCAGAAATCATAACAAGTGGTATATTTTTTGTCTTTTTATCGCTTTTTAATCTCCTCGCGATATCACGACCATCCTCACCTGACAAAAGCACATCAAGGAGTATCATATCTGGTTCAAACTCATCTAAAATCCCTGATATTCTTCCATTTTCGCTAGTTCTGACTTCATAATCATTTTCCTCAAGAATAAATTTGACGACCTCCAAAATCGCTTCATCATCATCAATCGCAAGTATTTTTTTCATAAATTAATAAATCGGCAGTGCAAATTGAAAAACCGACCCTTTTTTCTTCTGGCTTGTTGCCCAAATTTCCCCATTATGCCTTTGTATGATTTCTTTGGAAATATAAAGCCCTATCCCAAGACCAGGGAAGGTCTTATCATTTACGTCTTTTACCCTATAAAATCTATCAAATATCTTTTCTGCCTCATCTTTATCCATACCTATACCATAATCTTTCACACTTACCAATATGTTCTCGTTTCCATTTTTCATAGAAACAACGACCTTGTCCCTGTTCGGAGAATACTTGATCGCGTTGGAGATAAGATTTATGAGCACCTGAGAGATACGGTCACGGTCACCATTTATCTTTCTACTGATTTTGTTCCGCAAATGGATTTTATGCGTATTCGTAGTCTGCCTCAAATCTCCTATCACCTCTGTGACCAGCTCTGAAATATCAAAGGGCTCTGACTTATAGGAAAGCTTTCCAGTCTGAAGCTTCGAGAGATTTAGAAGATCTTCGATAAGCTCCATGAGCTTGTCGAGCTGAGCATCAACTCTATTTATAAACATTGCACTCCTACTATTCTGATAGTCTTTGTGCTCTTGTTTTAGAAGATGCATGAAGCCTTTGATGCTTGTAATCGGAGTCTTTAGTTCATGACTCGCGATACTTATGAAATCATCTTTTTTTCTCTCCAGCTCCTTACTTTGCGTGATGTCACTTATGATATTTACGACTGCACTGATTTTTTCGCTATTATCTTTTATCGCTCTTGCTTTTACGATTGACCATCTTTTTTCTCCTGTTTTTTTATTTATGAAAAAAATAGCGTCTTGTGGATTATGCTCGCCCGTAAGAGCACGCCTACCAGGAAGATTACTTGTATCATAAGGGTTATCGTTTTCATCCTTTACTTCATAAGCTTCCGACCATTTCTTTGGATTTTTTAGCATCTGCCTAACTGATTTATATCCTGACGCTAAAGCTGCTGCCCTATTCGCGTATACTAATTTCCCCAAACTGTCCTGTAGGGTTATGCCATCTGCTGTATTTTCGAGTATCGCCCCTAGCTGATCCCGCGAACTGCGCAGTTCATTCTCGATTTTTTTCCTTTTGTCGATCTCAAGCTTTGCCATATGATATAGCTTTGCATTCTCGACTGCCTGACCTGCCATATTTCCTAATTCTTGAGCAAATTTCAGATCCGATTCATCAAAATAACGGTTGTCCTGCGAAGATACAAGGCTTATTACTCCCAAAATTTTCTTCCCGCACTTGATCGGCACAGATATTACTGATCTAATGTTCAGTTTTTTAATTAGACGGATCTGCTCCTCACTTGCATCGGAATTTACGATAAGTTTGTCCGTTATTTTTTTATATAACTCAGACTTTCCAGTCTTGAATACTCTATAAGTCGAACTTTTTTTGTCGTCAGCTGAACCGAACTTTTTTTGCAGACCTTCTGCCCACTTGATCATATCAGGATCTTCATGCGCGATAACGACACTACTCAAAGTATGGCTATCACCGATATGGATCGAACACCAATCCGCAACCTCGGGAACCATGATCTTTGCAAGCTTTCTTAAGGTCACACCAAAACTTAGAGAAGAAAAAAGTATCTTGTTTGCCTTGACCAAGTAATCATCATATTCTTTGTCTTTCCGCCTATATGTGTTATCTCTATCAAAAACACTTGTTCCGATCACCTGGCCATCATCACCCACAATGGGAGATATCTTTGCTATTATATCTATCACTTTCCCCTCCTTGGTAACACGCACTGTCTCGTAATCTTCAAGAAGTTTACCCTTTTTTAACATTTGACTTATTTTTTTTAGTTCATCCTTATTGTCCTTGGGTACGAGAAACGAAAAATGCTTTCCGATAACCTCAGGGGCTTTGTATCCGAAAAGATTTTCTGCAGCTTTATTCCAAGACACGATATTTCCCTCTATATCTCTACTTATGATTGCACTATCTGATGATTGAACTAAATTTTTGTAATGCACCAACTCCTCATGTTTTTTTAATTCGTTTGTGATATCGCGTCCGATCCCTATTACACCTACTATTTTTCCGTTCTCCATCTCTGGAGCACTTTTGAATTCGCCAAGTATATAGTTGCCTTTTTTTGATCTGATCCTTAACCGATAATAACTCCTGGATTCTCCTCTCAGAGTTTTGGAAAAATTTATCAAGGCTTTTGGCAGGTCTGCAGGATGAACGATTTGTGCAAAATTTTTTCCTATCCACTCTTTTCGCTTCCAGCCTGTAATTTTCTCGAATGCTGAGCTCAGGGATGTAAAATTTCCTGATTTTGAGATTGTATATACTACGTCTGGAGCAAGCTCGACAATAGTCTTGTAACGAGCATCGCCCGGTAAATCATTATTCATAAACTATCTCAACTTATGTGTCGTGAAGTAAAATAATTATAAATCCCGAGAATAAGAAATATGTAAGAATGCGTTAAGAAATATAGTAAATCGAAAGTAAAAAAACGTCCTATACTATTTGCTCCTGGTTATCCGTCCGACCAGATGTCCCCAAATAGATTTTTCGGATTTCTCGTTTTTGTAAGCTGCATGATATGCATTGTTTATATCCTCTATTGCATCACTAAATTCAAATCTTTTTAGGTCCATGTCGCCACCAGCATGAGCTCTAAGAGCACTCAAAGATTCTATTTGAGAACGACTTATAGCAATATTCGTTTTTTCGGGAATCTTATTGCCGTTTAATGCAAGGCGGTTATCGAAAGAGTACGCTAAATCATCATAGGTATCTACTTGATACGGCTCGTACCCGAACAGATCTATGTTTCTCATGACATACTCGTTGAGGTGGTTTGCCATGACCAGAACCGAACTTGTATTAACCGCTATTTCCAGAAAAGGATTTTCGGATATTATTTTCTGCGCTTGCTCCACAGCGGCGGCACCATTCTCTCTTTCCATAATCTACCTTCCTATCTTGAATTCTACCACGTCTCCATCATTCATAATATAATCGCGGCCCTCCATCCGGGCTTTTCCTTTTTCGCGCGCGCCCTTCCATCCACCAAGCGTTATAAAGTCATCATACCGCACCACCTCTGCCTTTATGAACTTTGCCATAAAATCAGTATGGATAGCACCACTTGCCTCAACTGCATTGCTACCATTTTTTATCGTCCAGGCCTTTACTTCGGTTTCTCCGCACGTAAGGTATGAGATCAGATCCAATTTTTCGTAGGCTTTATTTATGAGTCTCTCAAGACCTGACTTTTCTACACCCAGATCATTTAAGTATTCTTCTTGCTCATCTGAGGAAAGCTCGGCGAGCTCCGATTCAATCTTCGCGGAGATAACTACAAACTGCGAAGGATCAAACTCCAAAAGCTGTGAATATTTCTGAACTGTTTCTTTTATTTTTTCCTCAGAATAATCGTTCTCAGAAACATTCAATACTATTATCTCCTGCTTCTGCGAAAGCAGATTTAATTCTCTGATAGACTCGTATTCTTCATCAGTCAGGTTGGCTGAGGAAATGCTTTTTCCTCCTGACAATATGTCTTTTAATTTAGTAACAGCAGATGCTTTTGTTTTATCCAGCTTGAGACTTTTCTCATTTATGTTGTCGAGTGTCTGCATATCTGACAGAATCAACTCATAACGTATAGTTTCATAGTCGCTTTTCGGATCAACTGCGCCCTCTTTTATGACGTCTGCATCATCAAATACTCTAACTACATGGGCGATAACTTTTACCTCCCGGATATGAGAAAGAAATTTATTTCCGAGCCCTTCTCCTTCACTGGCGCCTTTTACGAGACCTGCTATATCGACGAATTCGACTGTTGCTGATTTTATCGGAGGAAGATCTGACATACTTTCTTCTACCTTCGTAATTTCTGCAAGTCTCACCAAGCGTTCGTCGGGAACTGGAACTATTCCGGTATTTGGCTCTATGGTTGCGAATGGATAATTTGCAGCAAGCGCCGCCTGCTTTTTCAAAAGTGCGTTAAACAATGTGGACTTCCCCACATTCGGAAGTCCCACAATTCCTACAGATAGATTCATAAAGGAAATTATACCATGAAGATAATCTAAACTATTATCCTTATCTCATTTCTCACCATTAAAATGCTTGTGGTCCTTATGAAGATTGTTGTAAATCCAGTAGGGCAAAATTCCGATTATATTAACGATGCTCGATATTACAAATAACGTTTTAAAACCAAACTTGGTCGCTATTACTCCTCCAAGCGCGATAGCGATCCCCATGCCCGTAAATGTTATAGCATCATATGTGCTCCATGTCTTGGATGCCTGCTGCCTATTAAGATTTAGTGAAAACATCGGGTATTTGGCAGGCGATGATATTCCAAAGCTTATTCCCGCGATAATAAAGAATATATAAAAAGTTAAAAGACTGGGAATAAGTGCAATAAGTAAATAGCAGCATGACAACAGCACCATCCCAGTCGCATCCGTAACCATACGCTTTCTGTCTGATGGAAAGCTAATAAGGTTACTTACAAAGAGCCCAACAATCACCCTAACCAATAAATATAATGTAAATCCAAACGCTGCTGTTTGGACACTACCATTTGGCAACGCGCTGACAACATACACAGCGATTATAGGAGATACAAGATTCCACGCAGACCAAAAAAAGGCTTCAGAAAAAATGAAAGCAAGGACAATGGGATTTATTTTTCGCAACATCATTATATGAGTATATAGAATCTATAGCCTTGTTGCCAACCTGATTACCAGCATTCATTAATTTCTCAAAAATAATCTTCCTAGCTGACGAATAGGACAAACATACAAATAAATAGACTACTGCTTATAATTAGGCTAATATATTTATAAATGAATAGAAAGAAAATCTTTTTTGCTGCTGGGTTCATTGCATTAACCATAACTATATTCATTACGATTTATTTAGTCAGCCAGCAACAGGATCTTCGCCAACGAGCATCGGAAAGTATCCAGACACTGGTCGAATGCAACGCTCAAACTATTGCCTGCGATAAACAATTTCAGGACAACAAAGCGCTTGCGTGTGCGAATAAATCTATAGTTGTAACTGAACTCATCAGCAGAGATGAGTCGCCCTGCAAAGGCAAAGACAGAGCTTTTGTAGAGCAGCAACTCAACGATGCAT
>Ga0265293_10001575_pt1 | contig 49139 bp, 41 predicted proteins | sample Munlanlewell138R_FD_192505 | JGI IMG/M metagenome (GOLD analysis project Ga0265293, IMG submission 192505) | Leachate microbial communities from a municipal landfill in Southern Ontario, Canada - Leachate well 138R | ecosystem: Engineered > Solid waste > Landfill > Unclassified | place: Canada... | reverse complement strand
ATCTGTGCAAAAAAAGCCACAGAACATCACACACACAATGTGTGTGTACCGCAGGTGCTGCCGGCAACCCTGGCAGTCGTGGTACTGTATCGCATTGTGGAGGAAAACCAATTTTTGAGGAGGAACACCCATGTTCAGCATCACCATCAAGCAGTTGCTTGAAGCGGGCGTCCATTTCGGCCACCCGACCAAGAAGTGGAACCCCAAGATGGCGGAGTACATCTTCACCACCCGAAACGGCATCCACATCGTTGACCTGCAAAAGACCGTGAAGAAATTTGAGGAGGCCTACACCTATGTACGCTTCCTGTCCGAGGCGGGCGGCACCCTTTTGTTTGTGGGTACCAAGAAGCAGGCGGCGGAGTCCATGAAGGAGGAAGCCCAGAAGGCGGGCATGTTCTATGTCAACATGCGCTGGCCGGGTGGTATGCTCACCAACTTCAAAACCATTCGCAAGAGCATCGGCCGTTTGAACGAGCTGGAGAAAATGAAAGCCGACGGCACATTTGACCTGTTGCCCAAAAAGGAAGCCGCACAGAAGCTCAAAGAAATTGACGACCTGGAAAAGAACTACGGCGGCATCAAAACCATGGAGCGCCTGCCCGATGCGATTTTCATTGTGGACACCCGCAAGGAGAGAATTGCGGTGCTGGAGGCCAGAAAGCTGGGCATTCCGGTCATTGCGATTTTGGATACCAACTGTGACCCCGACGAGGTGGATTATATCATCCCCGGCAACGATGACGCCATCCGCGCCATCAAGCTGATTTCGGGCGCGCTGGCAGACGCTGTCATTGAAGGCAAGGGCGGCGAGCAGCTCACCGACGTGCAGCAGGAGCCAACGGCGGCTCCAAGTGAAAAGCCCGAGCCGGCCTCCGAGACTGAGGCACCGGCAGGCGAGTCGGCATCTTCGGACACAACGAAAGAAAATTGACATTGAACAGGAGAAAATGAATGGCATTCACAGCAAAAGATGTAGCCGAGCTGAGAAAACAAACCGGCTGCGGCATGATGGATTGTAAAAACGCGCTGACCGAGGCAAACGGCGACTTTGACACCGCCGTGAAGCTGCTGCGTGAGAAGGGCATGATGGCAACCGCCAAAAAGCAGAGCCGGATCGCCGCCGAGGGCTTGGTGGACATTATGACTGACGGCAATCTGACCGTCATGGTCGAGGTCAACACCGAGACCGACTTTGTCGCCAAGAACGAGACCTTTCAGACCTTTGTCAAGGACATTCTCCGCACCATTTTACAGCACAAGCCCGCCGATGTTTCGGCGCTGCTCGCGTGCACCTACCCCGACTCCGACAAGACGGTGCAAGCGGTGCTCGAGGAAAAGACCTTTATCATCGGCGAGAAGTTGAGCATTCGCCGCTTCATCCTGACGGAGGGCGTGGTCAGCACGTATATCCACGGCTCCGGCGTCACCGGCGTGGTGGTGGGCTTTGAGACCGATCTGGCACACACCCCTGCCTTTGAGGCATTTGCGAAAAACATTGCCCTGCAGGCAGCAGCGTTCAACGCTCCTTATCTGGATAAGGCCTCTGTCCCCGCCGCCGTCATTGCGGAGGAGAAAGAGATTTTGATAAGACAGCTGGAGCAGGATCCCAAGTTTGCCAGCAAACCCGCCAAAGTCATCGAGGGCGTGATCTCGGGCAGAATTGCGAAGTTCTATGAAGCCAACTGCCTGCTCGAGCAGAGCTATGTGAAGGACGACAGCATGACTGTCGGCGCCTATATCGCGGCCACCGCCAAAGAGCTGGGCGGCCACATCAAGGTGACTTCCTGTACCCGGTTCGACAAGGGCGAGGGCATTGAAAAGCGCGAGGATGACTTGGCAGCTGAAGTCGCAAAAATGGTAGGCGGGAACTGATTTCCCCGAAAAAAAGGCTGTCGCAGGCAATCGCGGCAGCCTTTTTCATAGACACGGCGCCGTATGGCGGGTGCCAAACGCCCCGAAAGCCGCGCCACATCCGAGGATTTCGGATACTGTCCGCACACCCTATCGGTTTCCTGCCTCGAATTTTATGAAAACTGTTTACAAACCGGTGAATTTGAAGTACAATAGAGGATGAAAATATCGGGGGAAAAGGAATGCTCATGAAATACAAGCGAATTGTGCTGAAGTTGTCCGGAGAGGCGTTGGCGGTCGGCTGCCAAGGCCTGTATCACTACCCCTTCCTCGAGGAAATCGCGCAGGTGCTGCTGGAGTGCCGGCGGCAGGGGGTGCAGCTGAGCGTCATTGTGGGCGGTGGCAACATTTGGCGCGGGCGGCAGGGAACAGAGATGGACCGGTGCCGCGCCGACCAGATGGGGATGCTGGCGACCGTCATCAACGCCATCGCCCTGCAGGACGCGTTTTCCCGCGCGGGCCTGCCGGTGCGGGTCATGACGGCGACCGAGATGAACCCCTTCACCGAGCTCTACACCCGGGAGAAAGCGGTGGCGGCGCTGGAACAGGGCGAGGTGGTGATTTTCGGGGGCGGACTGGGCAGCCCGTACTTCTCCACCGACACAGCCGCCGCTTTGCGCGCGGCGGAGATTGGGGCGGATGCTCTGCTCATGGCGAAAAATATCGACGGCATTTATGACCGCGACCCCAACGCTCCCGACGGGGGCTGTGCCCGCAAATTTGACACGATCAGTGCCGGCTACCTGATCGCCCACCAGCTGCACGCCATTGACCTCACCGCGGCGGCGCTGAATATGGAGAGCAAAATTCCCACCGTGGTCTTTGGACTGCATCCCCCGCATAATATCTTACAGGCTGTCGCCGGCGAGCCGATTGGCACCCTCATCACAACCGACTAACCATAGGCCATACATAAAAGGAGAAGAAGCCATGAAACTTGACACCAAAGAATACAGCGCCAAAATGCAGAAGAGCATCGACGTCTATGAGTCGGAGCTTTCTACCATGCGTGCGGGCAGAGCCAATCCGGAAGTACTTGCCAAGATTCAGGTGGACTATTATGGCACCCCCACCGCCATCACCGCGGTGGCGTCTGTCAGCGTGGCGGATGCCCGCACGCTGGTGATCCAGCCGTGGGACGCCTCCACCCTCAAGGGGATTGAGCGGGCGATTTTGGCGTCGGATTTGGGAATCACCCCCCTCAATGACGGCCGCGTGCTGCGCATCGTGTTCCCGACGCTGACCGAGGAGCGCCGCCGGGAGATGACCCGCCAGATCGCCAAAACGGGCGAGGCAACCAAGGTCGCCGTTCGCAACATCCGTCGGGACGCCAACGACAAGGCCAAGCTGATGAAGAAAAACGGCGAGATGACCGAGGATGAGCTGAAGGCGAGCGACAAGTCGATCCAAGAGCTCACCGACAAATTCATCGCCGAGGTTGACAAGGTCACCGACGCGAAAAATAAAGAAATCATGGAGATTTGATTTGTCGGCCTTCCGATTGTTCAAAAAGAGCACCCCGCCGCCCGTCTGTGATGAGCGGCTGACCCATCTTGCCTTCATTATGGACGGCAACGGCCGCTGGGCGCAGAAAAGGCACCTGAACCGCAATTTCGGCCATGTCAAGGGCGCCGAGAACTTCCGTCGCGTGCTCCGTATCTGCGGCACCCTTGGGGTGCGGGTCGTGACCGTCTATGCCTTTTCGACCGAGAACTGGAAGCGCCCGAAAGAAGAAGTGGACGGCATTTTCAGACTGCTGCACCGCTACATGGACGAGGCGCGGACGACCCTTGCCAAGGAACAGGTGCGGGTGGTTTTCATCGGCGACCTGTCGGTACTCCCCCCCGAGCTGAAGGCAAAGGCGAGCAAGCTGGAGCAAGCCAGCGCGGGGTATGAGCGGGTGGTACAGATCGCCCTCAACTACGGCGGCAGGGCGGAGATTGTCCATGCGGTCAACCGCCTCATCGAGCGGGGTGCGCGCAAAGTGACCGAGGCGGACATCGCCGCCCACCTCTACACCGCCCCTTTCCCGAACCCGGATTTGATCATCCGGACCGGTGGGGACTTCCGCACCTCCAACTTTCTGCTTTGGCAGTCGGCGTATGCCGAGTACTGCTTTACCAAGACCCTCTGGCCGGACCTCGGCGAGCGGGAAATCTATCAGGCCGTCACCGACTTCTACAAGCGCCGCCGCCGCTTCGGCGGCCTGTAAGCCACCTCGTTTCTCGAGTGGTTGAATGCCCGGCGGGCAAGCGCTTTCAATGATCAGACAGCGGAAGAATCGCCATTCAGTCGCCATGTAGGGCGGTGATGGCTCATCATACGACAGCAGGAGGAACACGATGAAACAGAGGATTGCCACGGGCTCTGTCATTTTGCTTGGCCTGCTTCTTTTGTTGTTTTTGTCGGACACGCTGCTGTGGCCGCTCTCCTGTGTGCTGCTCTCTTTGGCGGGCAATTTCGAGTTTCTCAAGGTCATGGGGGTGCAAAAAAAGCCCGCGTACAGCGTTCCTGCCTACCTGCTCGCCCTCGCTGTCCCCCTGCTTGCCCTGGCCTGTACTATGGCTGAGGTACCCGTAACGGTGTGCATAGTGTTCGTATTTTTCGTACTTCAGGTGTGGATGCTGTATCTGTTCGCCGTGGCGGTGCTGGCAAGAGGGAAGACTCCCTTTGCGGAAGTGGCCTCGGTCTACCTGGGCACTTTATATATCATCCTCTCCGCCGTCTCCCTCTACCTCCTGCGGCAACGGGAGGCGGGACTGTTGGCGGTGCTGCCCGTGTTCATCGGTGCGTGGAGTACCGATACCTGCGCGTACTTTTCGGGCAGGTTCTTCGGCAGGCACAAACTTATCCCCGAAGTCAGCCCCAAAAAAACAGTGGAGGGCAGTGTGGGCGGGACGGTGTGCTGTGTCGCCGCCTTTGCGCTGTACGGGTTGCTGGTCGGCGTCCTCACCGACGACTTCACCCCGAACTATCCCGTGCTGTTGCTCTGGGGATTGCTGGCGGCGGTGCTGGCGCAGCTGGGCGACCTGCTCATGTCGCTGATCAAGCGGGAGCACGGGGTCAAGGATTTCGGGACGCTTTTTCCGGGGCATGGCGGGGTACTGGATCGCTTTGACTCCATCCTTGCCATCGCGCCGATTTGCCTGATGCTCAGCTTGTTGCCGGAACCGTGGTCACTGTTTTTCTGAGGGGAGTGTTATGACAAGCATACCGGACAGCTATTGCCCTACTTCTTTGTCGGTGCTGGGGTCTACCGGCTCCATTGGCACGCAGACCCTGCAACTGGCAGAGGCACACCGTATCCCCATCGACCTGCTGACCGCTCACGACAATGTCAAACTGATGGAAAAGCAGGTGCGCGTCCATAAACCCCCTCTGTGCGCCCTGGCAGATGAGAGGGCGGCGGCGGAGCTGCGGGTGCGGCTCGCAGACCTGCCCACCCGTGTACTGGCGGGGGAGGCGGGGATTTGTGAGGCGGTTGCCGCCGCGCGCAGCCCGGTGACGGTGAACGCCATTGTGGGGAAGGCGGGCCTGCTGCCCACCCTTGCCGCCATGGAGCACGGCGGGCGGCTGGCGCTCGCCAACAAAGAGTCGCTGGTGGTGGCGGGTGAGGTGGTGATGCGCCGCGCCCGGGAGGCGGGGTGTACCATCCTCCCGGTGGACAGCGAGCACAGCGCCATTTACCAGTGCTTGCAGGGGCATGACCGGGGGGCGGTGAAGCGGTTGTGGCTGACCGCCTCGGGCGGCCCCTTTTACGACTACTCGAAACAGGCGCTGCGGCAGGTGAGCTTGGCGCAAACCCTGCACCACCCCACCTGGAACATGGGGGCGAAGATCACTGTGGACAGCGCCACCCTGATGAACAAGGGCTTTGAGGTCATCGAGGCGGTGCATTTGTTCGGACTGCCTGCGGCACAAATTCGGGTCCTGGTGCACCGGGAAAGCATCATCCACTCGGCGGTGGAATATATTGACCATGCAGTCATTGCGCAACTGGGCTTGCCCGACATGCGCACCTGTATCGCCTACGCGCTCTCTGCCCCGCACCGCCTCTGCGGCATGGGGGAGGAGCTCGACCTCGCGGCGCTGGGCAAGCTGACCTTTGCCGAGCCCGACCTTGACACCTTTCCCCTGCTCTCCCTGGCGCGGCGCGCCATTGAGGCGGGCGGAGGTGTGCCCGCCGTGCTGAACGCTGCCAATGAAGTGGCGGTGGCGGCATTTTTGGCAGAGCGGCTTTCCTTTGTCGGTATCTTCGAGGTGGTGGCTGAGACAGTTGCCCTGCACCGCCATGCCGCGGCGGTACACGACCTCGAGGGACTGCTGCACTGTGACGAGGCAGCGCGCGAAACCGCGCGGCGCCTCTTGTAACACAAAAAGCGATGGCAAGATCCCGCAAAGGGGGCGGGCTGTTTGGCACAGCCTGTACAGAGGGCGGCAGGATGACCTCGATGACTTGCTTGGTTTGGATGAAATGAATTAGAATCGGAGGCAGAGGGATGCCCGGAATGGTTTGGCAGATTCTTTTGGCGGTGTTCGTGTTTGGCCTGTTGGTGTTGACTCACGAGCTGGGGCATTTTATTGCCGCGCGCTGTTTTGGCGTGAAAGTGTACGAGTTCGCCATCGGGATGGGCACGAAGCTGCTTTCCTATACTTCAAAGAAAAGCGGGGTGATCTACTCCCTCCGTTTCCTCCCCTTTGGCGGGTTTGTCAGTATGCTGGGGGAAACCGAGGAGGGGGAGGAGCACAATCCCGAGTCGCTGTCCGCCAAGCCGGCGGGACAGCGGCTGGTGGTTCATGCGGCGGGGGCTGCCATGAATTTGCTGTTCGGCTTTTTGGTCATGGCGATTCTGAGCTCTGTCGTGACGCTGGGCACCACCAAAATCCATCACTTTTTTGACACCGAGCTGACCGGCTATGAGTACTCCAGCCGGGACTCCGGCCTGCGGGAGGATGACGTGATTGTCAGGGTGGGGAAGCGGCGGGTGTATATTGCCGACCAGGTGCTGTATGAAGTCATGCGTAACGGGCAGGAGCCGGTGGAGATCGTGGTGCGGCGGGGGGAGGAGTACCTCTCCCTGACCGTGAGCTTCCCCATCAGAGAGGAAAGAGGGCAGCGGCTGGGGGACACCGATTTTCAGGTATATGCCGAGAAAAGCACGGTGGGGACGGTGATCAAACACACCGTGCACAAGTCGGTCCTGGTGGTGAACATGGTCTGGGAGTCCCTGTTTGACCTCATACGGGGACGCTATACCTTGGAGGCGGCCTCGGGTCCCATCGGTATGGCGGGTGAGCTGACGAGTGCCGCCAAGAGCGGGGCCGGCCCGCTGCTCTACCTGGTGGCGATCATCAGCATCAACTTAGGCGTGATGAACCTGTTGCCCCTGCCCGCCCTGGACGGCGGCCACCTGTTGTATGTGCTCTTTGAAATCGTCTTTCGCAAGCCGTTGCCCATGAAATACGCCAACCTGTTTGATTTTGTCGGGTTCGCGCTGCTCATGGGGCTGTTGGTGCTGGTGACTTTCAAAGACATTGCGGCGTTGTTTTGAGGTGAACCATGCAGAATAGACATCCCACCAGACAAGTGAGACTCGGGCGGCTGCTGTTGGGCGGTGGTGCGCCCATCGCCATCCAGTCCATGACCAACACCGACACGCACGATAAGGAAGCCACCCTGCACCAGGTACGGGCGCTGGAGGCGGCGGGCTGTGAGATTGTCCGCATCGCCATCCCCGACCTTGCCGCCGCCGATATTTTCGCCTTTCTGAAGCGGGAGGGGGTCGGGGTGCCGCTGGTCGCCGACATTCATTTTGACTACCGCATCGCGCTGGCGGCGGTGCGGGGCGGTGCGGACAAGATCCGCATCAATCCCGGCAACATCGGCGAGCGGGGACGGGTGGCGGAGGTGGTTGCCGCCTGCCGTGAGCGGCAGATTCCCATCCGCATCGGGGTCAACAGCGGCTCGCTGGAAAAACATATTTTAGAGAAATACGGCGGACCTACCGCCGAGGCGCTGGCAGAAAGCGCCCTTTCCCACGCCGCCATCTTAGAGGCGCTGGACTATGAGCAGGTGGTCCTCTCGGTCAAGTCCTCGGACGTGCCCCGTATGATTGCATCCAACCGAATGCTGGCCGAGCGGACCGACTACCCCCTGCACATCGGTGTGACCGAGGCGGGCGGGTTGCAGGCCGGGACGGTGAAAGCCGCGGTGGGCATCGGTACCCTCTTGGCGGAGGGGATCGGGGACACGGTGCGTGTCTCCCTGACAGCCGACCCGCTGCACGAAGTGGCCGCTGCCAAGGCGATTCTGGGCGCACTCCACCTGATAAAGAGCGGCATGGACATCATTGCCTGCCCCACCTGCGGCCGCACGAAAGTTGACCTGGTGCCCCTGCTGGCCCGTTTCGAGGCGGCGGTGGCGGAGGAGGGGTTGGGGCACTTGCCGCTCAGGGTCGCCATCATGGGCTGTGCGGTCAACGGCCCAGGGGAGGCCCGGGACGCCGATATCGGCATTGCCTGCGGGAGCGGCGAGGCTCTGCTGTTCCGCGCCGGAGAAGTCCTCGGCAAGTATCCCGCCGAGCAGATTGTGCCTGTCCTTATCGCCCATATCAAGGAGATGGGGGCGCTCTGATCCTTTTCCCGCACCCATACCCGCGGCGCCAGGCGGCGCCCTTTTTCAAAGATAGGATGTATCCATGAATCAGGAAAAAACGTTTTTGGAATTTTTCAAGCGGTACTGCCCGGACGACGCCAAACGAGCGCTGCTGGCCAGGGGGTACAACTTTGCGGTGCGCGCCACCAAGGAGCCCCCCATCCGGGTGGAGGTGGAGCTGTCCTTTGACGCGCCGGAGAGCAATGCGCTGCTCTGCCAGATTGAAAACGAGTGCCGTGAACTCTATGGGGCGGCTTCCTTTCTGATCTTCCCGCACTACCCGTGCCACCTGTTCGGTATCGACTGTATGCCGGAGATTGCCGAGGAGGCGGTGCGGGTAGGGGCGGCAACCCCCGGCTTTTTTGCCGGCGCCCGGTATGAGGACGACGGGCAGACCGTCACGGTCAGCATTCCCTACACGGAGTCGGGGGTGGAAGTGGTGAAGTGCACCCGCACCGAGCAACTGCTCTCGGGCATCCTGCAAAGCCGTTTTGGGGTGAGCCGCACGGTGCGGGTCTGTTCCAGCGAGGACGCGGCCGACCGCGCAGAGGAGCGGGGGCGGCAACTGGAGGCGATGCTGGAGGGTTTTGACAGGGAGGCGCGCACCTCTTTTGAAAAGCGGGAACAGGCGGCACCGGAGGCAGCGCCGGCAGGCGGAGAGGGCGCGCCGCTCACCCGGGTCAGCGGCTTGTCCGAGGAGCGCACACACCTGCTGGTCAAAAACCAGACTACCTTTGAGGTGGGACACGATACATTCAGCACAGCGGGTGCCAAGCTGCTGTTTGGCGAGCCCTTTCCCATCGAGTCTCCCACTCCGCTCGGCGCGCTGCAAAAGCCCCAGTCCGCCGCCGTGGTGCTGGGTGAGGTGTTTGCCGTCACCACCAAGGAAACCAAAAGCGGCGACAGGCTGCAGGTGCTGGTGGGGCTTTCGGACGGTGCCTCCGCCATGTATATGAGGACCTTCGTGCCCCCCGAGGAGGCAGACTGCTTTACCGCGCTGAAAGTAGGGCAGAGCATTGCCCTGTCCTGCCGGGTGCGCAAAGAGCGGACGGAGGACGAGCTCTACCTGTCGCCAAACGCCGCCTATGAAATCCGGCGCGTGCACCGAACCGACCTTTCGCCGGAGAAGCGTGTGGAGTTGCACCTGCATACCACCATGAGTGCCATGGACGCCCTGATTCGCCCGGACGTGCTACTCGAGACGGTCGAGCGGTGGGGGCACCGGGCGGTGGCAGTCACCGACCACGGCAATGTGCAGGCCTTCCCGGAGCTGCTCCGGGTCCAGCGCGCCATGAAATCCCCCGTGAAAATTCTGTACGGCATGGAGGCCTACTTTGTCAACGACACGGCCCGCGCCATTTACGGCGAGGACCGACCGAACTTCCGGGACGAGATGGTGGTGTTCGATATTGAAACCACCGGCCTCAGCAACACCGCCGACAGGATTACAGAAATCGGCGCGGTCAAAATCAGGGCGGGGGAAATCACCGGGAGCTTTGAGTCGCTCGTCAACCCCGGCATCCCCATCCCCGAGTCGGTCTCACGCCTGACCGGTATCACCGACGAGATGGTGGCGGACGCTCCCGGCATCGAGGAGGCACTGCCCCGTTTCCTTGCCTTTGCGGGCACCTGCGTGCTGGTGGCGCACAATGCCAACTTTGACGCCGGCTTCATCCGCACGGCGGCGGCGCGCTGCGGGCTTCCCTTTACCAACACCTATCTGGACACGCTGGCCCTCTCCCGCTACGTCAACGCCGAGCTGAACCGTCACGGCCTGGACGCCCTGGTCCGCCACTACGGGCTGGAGGCGTTCAACCACCACCGCGCCTCCGAGGACGCCGCCATGCTGGCGCAAATCTTTTTCCGTATGCAGCAGCAACTGGCGGAGGAGGGGGTGGAGGACTTCGCCGGCATGGCGGTCGCCATGAGCGAGCATACCGACCCGCTCCGTCTGCGCCCTCATCACATGATCCTCTTTGCCAAAAATCAGGCCGGGCTCAAAAACCTTTACCGGCTGATCTCCAAAAGCTATCTCGACTACTTCAGGCGATACCCCCGTATCCCCAAAAGCGTGCTGGAACAGTACCGGGAGGGACTGCTGATCGGTTCGGCCTGTGAGTCGGGGGAGCTGTATGAGGCACTGCTCGACAACCTGTCGGAGACGGCCATTGAGGAGATTGCCGCCTTTTACGATTACTTTGAAATCCAGCCCCTTTGCAACAACCGCTTTTTGGTGGACGCGGGGCGGGTGGCGGACGATGCCGCCCTGCAAGAGATCAACCGCAAAATTGTGGCGCTGGGGGAGAAGCTGGGCAAGCCGGTGGTCGCCACCTGTGACGCGCACTTTCTCGCGCCGGAGGAGGAGATCTACCGCAAAATCCTGCTCAAGGGCATGAAAATGGCCGATGGAGACCGCACCGCCGGCCTCTACCTGCGCACCACCGAGGAAATGCTCGGGGAGTTTGCTTACCTGGGCGCGGAAAAGGCCTACGAGGTGGTCGTCACCAATACCAACCGCATCGCGGACCTGATCGAGGACATCCTGCCCATCCCGGACGGGACCTACTCACCCGCCATGCCGGGCGCGGACGAGGAACTGACCCGGCTCTGCCTGCAGCGCGCGCATGCGCTGTACGGGGACCCCCTGCCCGAGGTGGTGGCGAACCGGCTGGAGCGCGAGCTGTCCTCTCTCACCCGCCACGGCTTTTCGGTGCTGTATATGATCGCGCAAAAACTGGTGGCGTACAGTGAGTCGCAGGGCTACCTGGTCGGGTCCCGCGGCTCGGTGGGCTCGTCCTTTGCCGCCGCCATGGCGGGCATCTCGGAGGTCAACCCGCTGCCCCCTCACTACCGCTGCCCCGAGTGCCGGTACAGTGAATTTATCACCGACGGCTCGGTGGGGGCGGGCTTTGACCTGCCCGACAAGCACTGTCCCCGGTGCCACCGGGAGATGACGGCTGACGGACACGACATTCCCTTTGAGACCTTCCTTGGCTTCAAAGGAGACAAAACCCCCGACATAGACCTCAATTTTTCGGGGGATGTGCAGGGGATGGTACATAAGTACACAGAGGAGCTGTTTGGCGAGGGAAATGTCTACCGTGCAGGGACCATCGGCACGCTGGCCTCCAAAACCGCCTATGGCTTCCTCGTAAAGTACTTAGAGGAAAAGGGGCTGTCCCTGCCCCGGGCACAACTGGACTACATGATTGAACAACTGGTGGGGGTGAAGCGTACCACCGGGCAGCATCCCGGCGGCATCATTGTCATCCCCAAGGAATATGATGTGCACGATTTCACGCCCGTCCAGCATCCGGCCGACGACCCTTTTTCTCACATCGTCACCACCCACTTCCAGTTTTCCTACCTGCACGACACCATCCTGAAGCTGGACGAGCTGGGGCATGATATTCCTACCAAGTACAAGGTGCTGGAGAAGTACACCGGCACCAGCGTGCTGGACGTGAAGATGAACGACCCCGCCGTCTATGCCCTCTTTAGTTCCACCAAACCGCTGGGCATCACCCCGCAGGATATCGGCGGCTGTCCGCTGGGCACCTGGGGACTGCCCGAGCTGGGCACGCGATTCATCATCGGCGTGCTGCAGGAGGCCCGCCCCAAGAACTTTTCGGACCTGGTGCAGATCTCGGGTCTGACCCACGGCACCAATGTCTGGCTGGGCAATGCCCAGACCCTCATTCAACAGGGTCACGACATCTCCGAGGTGGTGGGGACCCGCGACAGCATCATGCTCACCCTGATTCGCTACGGGCTGGACAGCGCCCTGGCGTATGCCATCACAGAGGACGTGCGCAAGGGCAGGGGGGTGCGGACCGAGTATGAGGAGGCCATGCAGGCGTGCGGCGTGCCCGACTGGTATATCGCCTCCTGTAAAAAGATCAAGTACATGTTTCCCAAGGCGCATGCCGCCGCCTATATCATGTCCGCCATTCGGCTCGGGTGGTACAAGATTCACTACCCCATGGCGTTCTATGCTGCCTATTTGACCGTGGCACCCGGGGGGTTTGACGGAGAAATCGTCATGCAGGGTAGGGCACGGGTCAGGGAAGTGATGTCGGAGATTGAGAAAAAGGGCAATGACGCCACGCAAAAAGAAGCAGACCAACTCGTCACCATGCAGCTCGTGCTGGAATGCATGGCGCGGGGGGTGCGCTTCTTACCGGTGGATTTATATCTGTCGGACGCCTCTGCTTTTCTGCCGGAGGACGGCAAGATTCGGATGCCCCTCAATTCCCTGAGCGGGCTGGGGGACACCGCCGCGCAGAAAATTGTGCAGGCGCGGGAGTCGGGCGAGATTTTCTCGGTGGAGGAGCTAAGGGAGCGGGCGGGACTGAGCCGCACGGTCATTGATGTGCTGCGCAAAAACGGCGTGTTGCGCAACCTGTCCGAAACCAATCAGATTTCTTTCTTTTAGGGGAGAGGAGGACTGACACCCTCTCGCGTGGGCGGTCTTACCGCAGCAGCAGCAACATCACCAGCAGCAGCCCGAGGTCATCCTCGTCGCCGTCGCTGCACAGGAGGAGGACTGCCGCCGCTAAGAGGATAATGTCCCAGTTCATCAGCTCCTTGAGGCGGAACCGTGACAACAGGTCCGCGGGGAGGAAGGGAAACTTTTTCTTTGCCGCGCCGGAGTGCCCGAGGGCGGTGCTGTGGGTTGCCTGCGCCGCGGGCGTCTCATGAGCCGACGGCTCTCGAGCCGGGAGCTCTTGAGCGGGGTGTTCTGCGCCCCCTTCCTGAAAATGCACCCGCCCCTCGCCCGGTGTCGACGGAGCAGGGGCTTCCTCGGAAAAGTCAAAAGCGTTGCCGGCATAGTTGGCGGGGAGCTTGCGGCGCATCTTCTGCGGGTCCTCCCCCTGTCCCGAATAGTTTCGTTGGTACATAACGCTCCTTTCTCAAGACAGCTATTTCACCGTGCGAAAGATAGCCACCAGATCTGCGGCCTGCAGGATGCGGTCAATCATGTCTGCTCTTTTCGGGTTCATAAAGGGCTTGATGGCGCACAGCATTTCCCGTCGATGATGGTGGTTGGCGGAGGCAAGGGCGGGGATCGCCGACACTGCCGCCGCAGTCTCTGCCGGAAGGGCTTCCGTGTCCAGGGTGACGGCGGGGGCCGCCGTTGCCGCCAGAGCAGAGAGCTCTTTGGCGGGCGACCCGCTTTCTGCGGGGGGCATACCGTCCGCGGGCGACACGCTGACTGCGGGCGACACGCTGACTGCGGGCGGCACGCTGACTGCGGGCGACACGCTCTCCGCGGGCGGGGGGCTCTTGGTGAACAGGGGACCGAGATTGCCCAGCAGAGACAGGATGCCACTCAGCGCGGTGGGGTTGGCAAGCAGGCCCGACAGCATCGCGGGCAGGCCCTTGGGGGACTCTTGACTCATGGCACGACGGCATGAAAGCAACAGATGCTCGCACGCACTCCTTTCTGAATGGTTTATGCCCTGCCGCGCGCCGACAGCACCTTTGGCGGCGGCCGGCACGGCATGCGGCAAGCGGTAAAAGTCTTACTTGCCGAACTGAGTGATGATGCGCAACGCTTCCGCCAAACTCATCCTGCCCGAAGCACCGCCCAGTGCGGCGCGCAGGTTCGCCATTTCGGTGGGCCCGGGGGGCCTTTCGGGTAACTGCACCCCCTTGGCGCGTCCGACCGCCACAATGGTCTCCCATAATTCGGCGTCGCTTTTTTTGAGCAGTTCTCGCATCATGTTTTGATCAAGTCTCATTCCGGCCTCCATAGTTGGTTTCACCAGTAGTATATGTCAAGGGCGAGAGGAGTGTTTCCCGCACTATGCTGAAAATCCTGATTTTTTCAGATTCTCACGGCCGCACCGACGGGATGCTGGCCGCGCTCGAGGGTCATCCGGATGCCACCCACTGCTTTCACCTCGGGGATGGGTATCGGGACGCCGCCCTGGTGGCGGCACAGCGCCCCGGGATCCTCTTTGCCTCGGTGAGGGGCAATTGCGACGGCCCCTTTGCCGAGGGGGCGGCAGAGGAGATGGTGCTCGACCTCGGCGGCAGGCGGCTCTGGCTCTGTCACGGCCACCGGTACGGGGTGAAATCCGGCACGGAGGGGCTGCTCGGGCGGGCCGCGGAGATGGATGCGTCGCTCGTGCTGTTCGGCCACACGCACCGCCCGCTGGAGTGCTATGTCGGCGAACCCCGAGAGGTGTACCTGTTCAATCCCGGCAGTATCCGAGAAGGGAGCTACGGACTGTTGCGCCTGGACAGGTGCCGGGTTCTGTTCAGCCACTGCCACATGCCCCCTGCCCGCTCATGGTAAGTATCGTCGCAAGCAGGGCAGAGAGTGCCAAAGAAAAGCGCATCACGCACGTCTCTCGCGCCCGTGCTAACAGCCTATGCGCTCGGTGCGAAATCGGTGACGCTTTTTTGAAAAAAAGTTTTGGCGCACCGCGCGGCACCTGCCATGCCTGCGCAACAGTAGCGTGGCGCGGGCGGCATTTCAAGCGCAAAAAAAAGGCTTGCCTCGGTGAGGCAAGCCTTTTTACTGTCCGTGCGATTAAATGGTTCGTCCGAGCCCTGCGGCACCGATGATCCCGGCGTCGTTGCCCAAGGCGGCAATCAGCACCCGGGCTTTTTCCTTGTTGTCGCGGGTGTATTGCTCGCGGTCCAGGATGCGGAGCAGGGGCTGTAAGAGGTAGTCCCCCTCGTTGCAGATACCGCCGCCGATCGACAGCACCTCGGGCTGAAAGATGTTGATGATATTGGTGATCCCGCACGCCAAGTCCTCGATGTACTCATCCACCACGGATTTGGCAATGACATCGCCCTTTTTCATGGCGTCAAAAGCGGTTCGGGCGTTGACCTTGCCGTCGTGCGCATCCGCCTCGCTTTGCAGCAGGGTGGGGATGCCCTTGGTGCGGCACTCCGTCATCTTCTCACGCGTGCTGAGCACCAGCCCGGGGGCGGAACTGTAAGTCTCCCAGCAGCCCCGTCTGCCGCAGGTGCAGAGTCTGCCGTCCTTCTTGATGACGATATGTCCCAGCTCCCCGGCCGCGTAGTTGAAGCCGGAAAAAATTTTCCCGTCGATGATGATACCGCCGCCCACGCCGGTGCCCAAGGTCACCATGACCGAGATGCTCGCCCCGCGTGCCACGCCGGCGACCGCCTCCGCCCAAGCGGCGGCATTGGCGTCGTTTTCAATATACACCTGCCTGACGGGCAGGTACTTCCGGAACACCTCGGCCATGGGGAAGTCCTGGAAGGGTAGGTTGTTCGAGTAGTAGACGATACCCTTCTGATTATTGGTACTCCCCGGGGTGGCAATGCCCGCGTAGGCAACCTGAGACAGGGGGATGTTTTGCTTGTGCAGCAGAGACCCCGCCAGGTCCGCAATGTCATTGACAATCAGCTCCGGGGCACGGCTCGGCAGTGTCGGCACACTGCCTTTTTCGATAATTTTCTGTTCCTCATTGACAATCCCAATGGCGATGTTGGTACCGCCTAAGTCAACACCAATGTAATACATACTGTCATTCCTACTTTCTTCACCTGTATCGGAGGGGCTGCCTGTATTATACTCTGTGACGGTGAAAAAGTCAATATATCTCGTCGAAAAAGGCCGCTCTCGGGCAGCGTGGCAGAGGACGGGGAGGCATCACCCGGAAAAAGGGGGTCGCTCGTCGGGACGGCGGTAACAGGAGGGTGAAAGAGCATGCGGAGGGAGTGAAATATGTAAATATATCTTTGCTTTGCGAAGTAAAAAATGACAATAAAAGTAGCTTGTGCAAAAGCGACAAGGCATAAAAAAATATGGCGAAAAATGTACAAAATGCACAAAAACAGTGCCTAAAATGAAACAACCTGCTCAATTAAAGAAAGGGTAAATGATAATTACATTCAACAAAAGAATAGCATGCAAATCATTGAATACTTGGGCGGAATAGTAAATCATGCTGACACCACCGCAACAGGAGGACTGCCGAAAAAGGATGAAAAAGCTTTCCGGCGAAAATTCGCTTTCCGGGAAAGGGCAAAGAGAGCCGACGCGGAAAAATCACCCGCCAATTAAGTCTTGACTTTTTTTTGGCGGTGTGGTACTATGTTTTAGAACTGCCGACTATAAATATTGAAAAAATGCGTTACTCCGGGAGGTCACGAATGTTGATGAAAAAACCAAAACATATCCGGTTGCTGTCCTTGCTGCTGGCGGTTTTGTTTGCTTTCGGCGCTTTTAGTATCCAGATCAGTGCCGATCCGGGCGGGCAGCACAGGTACAAGAACAATACCAGCAACAGCCTTGAGGAGATGGAAAAGTACCTCAGGGCGGACTCCTATGCGACCTATATCCAGAAGCAGCAGGGTGTGTTGCCCGGGGCTGCGCCCATTGTGTTTGATTTGTCGCAACTGCCGACCGGCGACGCCGAGGCGTATGTGATCGACAGCGCGCAGGCATGGGCGGCACTGGTGGGGAACACGGACGACTACAACAGCGACATGAGCTATGTGTACCTGCCCAATGAGGGCAGCGCCACATGGGCTTTTTCCGTGCCCGAAAACGGCATGTACCATATCAAATTCGTGTATTATACGTCCCTCATAGAATCCACGGTCAATGACATCGAGCGTAAGCTGAGCATTGACGGTGAAATCCCTTTTGCGGAGGCCAACTATTTCAACTGGTCGAAAATCTGGACCTATGAGTACCCGCAGAATGACGACGGCACCTGGAAATTCAACCAGGACCTGGCCGGCAACAGCCTGACCCCGCCGAACAGACAGCGCAGTGCCTGGAGAAGTTACTACTGCCGGGACTCGGTGGGCTTCACCAACGAGTACTACCAGTTTTATTTTTCGAAGGGCGAGCACACGCTGACCTTGCAGGCTCAGCGTGAGTCGACGATTCTGGGGGCGATCGTGCTGGTGCCCACGGACTCGGCCGAGGTCACTGTGCCTACATATGAAGAGTATTACCGGCACATCACCGAAACCCTCGGTGCCACTTCGGTCTCCACAGGGAAGGGCACCGTCATTCAGGCGGAGTTGCCGCTGTATGTCTCCGACACCTCGGTGTATATGTCGAGCAACCGCTCCTCCGCCCTGAACCAGCCCAGCGCCGCCACCGCACAGGTGTACAATGTCATCGGCTCGGACAGTTATAACAGCGTGGGGCAGTATGCGGCGTATGCCTTTACCGTGGAGCAGACCGGGCTTTATGACATGATCATGCGGGTCCAGCAGACCACGCTGATGGGCATGTTTGTCTGCCGCGCGGTGAAGCTGTGGTCGTCCGACGGCATGTACGGCTTGGCCGACGGCACCCCCACCGTTCCCTTCCAGGAGGCGTACAACGCCCGCTTTGACTACAATAAGGACTGGCAGGTCGTCCGCGTGGGCGACGGCGAGGAGACATTCAGCTTCTATTTTAAAGAGGGTGTCACCTATGTCCTGTATCTGGAGGTGGGACTGGGCAGCCTGGCGGAAACACTCAGCAGAACATCCGACATGCTGAAGCTCATCAATGACTGCTACCTGGAAATCCTCCGCCTCACGGGCGCTACCCCCGATGACAGCCGGGACTACTTTTTCTCGGACATTATGCCTGAGGTGATCTACAACTTAAACTATGCCGCCGTGGAGCTGTCGGATATTGCCGACTACTTTGAGCTCATCAGCGGTTCCACGGGGGCGCATATTTCCACGCTCGATACCATTGCGCTCCTGCTGGCGCGCATGGGGACCGACGAGCGGGAAATCGCCGCCAACTTAGCCTCGCTGAAAACCTACCTCGGGACGCTGGGCACCTGGTTCAACCAGTCGAAAACCTCCTCCATGACCGTGGACTGGATTGCGTTTCAGTCCCACGAGGATAAACTGCCCAAAGCCAACGCCAACATCTTTCAGTCTCTGTGGTACGAGATCCGCTCCTTTGTCCGCTCCTTCTTTACCGATTACAGCGTGATGGGGGTCACCGACCGGGCGGCGCTTTCCGCGGATGCGCTGGAGGTTTGGCTGGCTGACGGGCGTGACCAAAGCAAGATCTGGCGTTCGCTCATTGACAGCAGCTTCACCGCCTATTGCGCCAATGAGAGTGTCTATTGCCGGGAAAACAACATCACGAACATCGCCACCAACCTGAAGCTGGTGGCGGGCGGCACCCTGCTGCCCTCGATCTTGGCGGGGGCGGGACCGGATGCGTATATGGGGCTCGACAGCGCCACGGTCATCAACTATTCTATTCGCGGCGCCATTCAGTCCATCAATGAGTTCTCTGACCATGAGGCGTACATTGATGCAAACTTCCATGACGCTGCCATCAATACCATTGAGCTGCTCGGCGAGGTATACGGGTTGCCCATGACCATGAACCTCCCCATGATGTATTACCGCACCGATGTGCTGGTGGACCTGGGGATGCAGGTGCCGGAGACCTGGGATGAGCTGCTCGGCCTGTTGCCGGTGCTGCAAAACAACAATCTGGAAGTCGGGCTGCTCGGCATCTACCAGATGTTGCTCTACCAACACGGCGGCTCGATGTGGAAGTACGAGGACGATTACGAATATGCCGGCTCGCAGATCGGGCTGGACAGCAACCTTGCGCTCGAGGTCTTTGACGATTACTGCCGCTTGTTTACCGACTATTCTTTCCCCTACCAGTATGACGCGGCCAACCGCTTCAGAACAGGCGAGATGCCCATTGTCATCGGCGACTATGTCGGCATTTACAACACCCTGGTCGTCTTTGCCACCGAGATTGACGGGCTGTGGGAGTTCTCCTCTGTCCCGGGCACGCTGGATAGCGAGGGCAATCTGAACTACACGGCACTGGCGGGGGTCGCCGCCGTGGTGATCCCGTACAAGAAGGGCGGCAACGCGCAGGCGAAAGCGGCGGCGTGGGAGTATTTGAAGTGGGTCACGTCGGCTGAGGCGCAGTCCAGCTACGGCAACCGCATGGTCGCCATTCAGGGGCCCTCCGCGAAATACGCCACCGCCAACATGAATGCCATTGACCTGTTGTCCTGGACGTCCTCCGAGGCCAAGGCCATCTATGACCAGATGGATCACTTGGCTTCTGTGAAGAACTATCCCGGCAGCTACATTTATGCCCGGTATATCAACTTTGCCTTCCTGGCGGCTTACAACACGGGGGCGGACCCGGTGGACTCCCTGCAGAAGTACATTTCCGCGATCAACACCGAAATTTCCAGAAAACGAGAAGAATTTGGGCTGAAAACTCTGGAGAGTGGGCAGACGCCTGAGGATATGACGCCATAAGCGTTTGACCAATCGAAACGAAAGAAGGAGAATGAACATGTCACATACAACAGATACAGCCAAGCGCCCCGTATCTCGAAAAGACATGACACGCGCCCAATGGACATGGAAAGAGATGAAGCGCAATAAGGTCGCTTACGCGATGGTTGCTCCCTTTTTCATCCTCTTTTTGGCCTTTACGGTGTTGCCTGTTTTTTTGTCGATGCTTCTGTCGCTCACAGACTTTAACATGCTGCAGTGGCCGCACTGGAAAGGGCTGTCCAACTATACAAGACTGTTTTTGGAGGACGAGATTTTTCTCATCGCCTGCAAAAACACACTGATTTTCGCGTCGGTGACGGGGCCGGTGTCCTACATGCTCTCGCTGTTGGTCGCCTGGTTCATCAACGAGCTGCCCCCCAAGATTCGTTCGGTGGTGACGCTGGTGTTCTACGCGCCGTCGATTTCCGGCGGGGTGTATACCATTTTCGGCGCACTGTTTTCGGGCGACACTTACGGTTGGGCGAACGGGATTGCCATCAATATCGGGCTGATTAGCCGCCCGATCCAGTTCTTCCATGACGTGAACTGGGTCATGCCGCTGTGTATCGTGGTCGCACTGTGGACCTCGCTGGGCACGGCGTTCCTGGCATTTATCGCAGGACTGCAGACCATTGACCGGAGCTATTACGAGGCGGGAGCCGTGGACGGGATCAAAAACCGTTGGCAGGAGCTGTGGTACATCACGCTGCCGACCATGCGCCCGCAGCTGATGTTCGGCGCGGTGCTGTCCATCACGCAGTCCTTTGGTTTCGGCGCGGTGGTGACCGCCCTGGCGGGGAACCCGTCTGTCGAGTACGCCGCCTACACCATCATGCACCACCTGGACGATTATGGCGGACAGCGCTTTGAGGTCGGATATGCCTCCGCGATTGCAACCATCTTGTTTGTGATCATGATCTCCAGCAACTTCATTATTAAGAAACTGTTGTCGAAGGTAGGGCAGTGAGATGGATGGTATCAAACGCACAGGCAAGCTGAGAATCAGAGGGCATCGCGTGGTGCTCAGCCGCTCGACCGGCGGCGACGCGGGCATCACCTTTTTCCTCATGATTCTGGGCGCCTTCATGATTATCCCGATGGTGTATGTCATCAGCCAGTCGCTCAAACCCTTAGATGAGCTGTTTATGTTTCCCCCACGCTTTTTGGTGCGGCGGCCGTCGCTTGCCAACTTCAAGGATTTGTTCACCCTGCTCGACGATAACCTGGTGCCTTTTTCCCGCTACATATTTAATACGGTTTTTATCACTTTTGCCGGAACTTTGGGCAACCTATTATTAGCCTCTATGGCGGCGTACGCGCTGTCCAAGCTGACCTTCCCGGGCAGAAACTTCATTTTCAAGATGATTGTCACCAGTCTGATGTTCCACTCCACGGTGAACATGGTGACACACTTCATCCTGTTCAGCGCCTTTCGCATGATCGACACCTATTTTGCCTATATCCTGCCTGCCGTGGCCGCCACGCTGGGGCTGTACCTGATGAAGCAGTTTATGGACAGTGCCGTGCATGAATCCATTCTGGAAAGCGCGCGGCTGGACGGCGCGTCCGAGTTCAAGATTTACTGGGTCATCGCCATGCCGATGGTGAAGCCCGCCTGGCTGACCCTGATCATCGAGAGCTTCCGCGGCCTGTGGAACACCGGCTCCAGTGTCTACATCCACTCCGAACAGCTGAAAACCTTCACCTACGCGATCAACCAGGTTGTCTCCGGCGGTATTGCCCGTTCCGGCGCGGGGGCTGCCGCCGCCGTGCTGGTGATGATTGTCCCCATTCTGGTCTTTGTCATTAACCAGAGCCAGATCATCGAAACCATGGGCTCCAGTGGAATGAAGGATTAAAGGAGGTGCGCACATGAAAAAGAAACTCACCGGTGTACTCATCGTGGCCTATATCGCCTGTCTGCTTTTCGGCACGCTGCCCGCTGCCGCTTACGAGCCGTACACCACCTATACCTACTCCATGACCGACTCGCTGCACTCTCCCGCCGCCTACTCCGCCAACCTGTATGTCAACTCCGAGTACATGCTCACCAACGCTCCCTACAAAGGGGAGTGGTTGGACATCAAGGAACCCACCGATATTTTTGCGGCACCCGACCAGCGGGTGTATATCGTGGACCAGAAAAACAACCAGGTCATCATCCTTAATAAATATTATAAAGCCGTCAATGTCCTGCGCACCTTCAACAGTGACGAGCGGGACAACGACAGCTTTGCCGCCCCCACCGGTGTGTTTGTCAACGGGCAGTACATCTATGTGTGCGATACGCAGAACAACCGCATTGTGATGTTCACGCTGGATGGACAGTACTACAAGACCGTACCCAAGCCCGACTCCCCTCTGTTCGGCTCTGAGAATCCCTATACCCCCATCGCCATGGTGGTGGACCAGTATAACCGGATGTTTGTGGTGTCCTCCGCCTCCTATGAAGGGGTGATTGTCATGGACGAAAACGCCAACTTCACCGGCTTCATGGGCGCGCCCAAGGCCACCACGCTCTCGCTCTGGCAGCGCATTGTGCGCCGGTACCAGGAACAGGACGAGAGCGATATTGCCAACATCCCCTCCCAGATTCAGAACATTGCCATCGATGGCGAGGGCTTCATTTACCTGACCTGCGTGGTCAGGGACTCGGCCAGACAGGAGGCAACCCTCACCTCCAAGCTGCCCGACTTCTCCCCCGTGCGCAAGGTCAACTCGTCCGGTGACGAGGTGATGAAGCGCAACGGATTTTTTGACTGCAGCGGCGAGGTCATGATCGGTAACACCATCCGCGGCGCCGGCGTCTCGTCCATTGTGGACGTGGCGGTCGGGCCGGAGAAGTCATGGACCATCATTGACTCCAAGCGCAGCAGAACCTACACCTATGACGCCAACGGCGTGCTCCTGTTTGCCTTCGGCGACGACGGGATGCAGCTCGGCAACGTCTCCGCCATCAAGGGCATCACCTACCAGGGCGACAAGATGCTGCTGCTGGACTACGCCAACTGCGCCTTCACGGTATTTTCCCGCACCAAGTACGGGGACCTGCTCATCAACGCGCTCGCCAATGAAAACCAAAACAATTACAGCGGCTCCATCGATTACTGGATGGATGTGCTGCAGTTCAACAACAACTTTGACGCCGCGTATATCGGCGTGGGCAAGGCGTACTACCGCGCCGGTGAGTATGAGACGGCGATGGAATACCTGAAAGCCGCTTATGAGACCGAGAATTACGCCAAGTCCTACGCGGAAATCCGGAAAGCATGGACGTCGAAATACCTGCTCCTGATTCCGCTCATCGTGATTTTGGTGGTGTTTTTGCTGTCCATGTTCCTGAAATATGCCAAGCGGCTGAACGAAAAGACCACCCTCAAGATCGGCAAAAAGAGCTATTGGGAAGAGCTGATTTACAGTTTCTACCTCATCTTCCACCCCTTTGACGGCTTCTATGACCTGAAGCACGAGAAGCGGGGGTCTGTCCGTGCGGGGCTCACCATCGTCTTTATCTCCGTGGTTTGTTTCTACTATCAGTCGGTGGCCAGAGGCTACCTGATCAACACCCAGCAGAGCTACACCGGCTTTTTGCTCCAGCTGACTTCCGTGCTCGCCCCCATTCTGCTCTGGACTACCGCCAACTGGTGCCTGACCACCTTGTTTGAGGGGGAAGGGTCGTACAAGGATATTTTCGTGGCCTCCTGCTACTCGTTGGCACCCCTGCCGCTGTTCCTGGTTGTCTCTACGATTTTTTCAAACTTTATGGCCACTCCCGACGCCGGGTTTTACAATCTGATCAACGGCATCGGCTTTGTCTGGGTCGGATTCCTCCTCTTCTTCGGGATGCTGGTCACCCACGACTACTCGCTCGGTAAAAACATTGTTACCTCACTCGCCACCATTCTCAGCATGGCCGTCATCATGTTCGTGCTGACGCTATTTTCCAGCTTGGTGGGCAGAATGGTGGCCTTTGTGAACACCATTGTCACCGAAATCGGCTATCGGATGTAGCGAAAGGTATAGGAGACATGCATATGAAATCAAACCGAATACTATCCACTGTGCTGGTGGCCGTGATGCTCTTTGCCAGCGTCGCAGGTTTCTTGCCTGTGCTGGAGCTACGGGTCGCGGCGGCACCGCTCCCCGCGGTGGACGAGGACATCTGGAAGCTCGAGGTGGAGAAAACACTGAAGCAGTCGTATCCCAGCGCCCAGGATAAGCTGGACCGTGACCCTTACATGCTGCCCTATGCAGAAAATGAACAGTATAGCATGTACGCCAACCGCTTCACGGGGGAGCTGTATGTCAAGGATAAACTGTCGGGGCAGATCTTGAACTCGAACCCCTACTATATCGGCGCGAACTATGTGGCGCCGTATACCACCCCCAAGGATCTCATGTCGCAGGTGATCATTGAGTTCGCCCAGATGGACGGTGCCAAGGTCACCTATAACAGCTACGATTGGTGCACCAGCCGCGGGCAGTTGTTCCTGACCCCGATCAAAGGCGGCGTGCGCTTTGAGTACACCATCGGCGATACCACCACGCGCTACCTACTCCCCAACGGCATCATGAAAGAGGAGTTTGAGGAGCAGATTATCGCGCCCGCACAGGAGAAGCTGGTCGCGTTGCTGTTCGAAATGGTCATCACCCGGGTGGCACTGGACGGTGAGGACGCCGTGCAGGAAAATATCGACGAGGCCAAGAGAAACGGCGGCTCAAATTACCGCCCCCTGAGCGGTGAGCTGGCGGATGTCCTGGCTTACTTTGAACAGTATACCAACTTCGGCAATATCCCCGAGTTCAAGACCTGGTATGACAGGGCTTACCTCTATTATAAGATGGTTTGCGGGCGCATGGAATTCATCAAGTATTCCGAGATGGCGTACGCGGTCACCGACTATTTCAGCCTGACGACGTTTTACCAGCTGCAAGACCCCAATCGCCCCGGTCTGACCGAGACCATGCGGCAGAACATCTTCAAGACCTACCCCGCCACCGCCCAGAAAAACGAGGACGGCACCTACCAGGCGCTCTATGCGCTGGACCAGGGGCTCAGCAACAAGCGGAAGCGGGATGCGCAGAACACGGTGGTCAAGTATGCGCCGCACTACACGCTTGAGATGATGTTTGAGGATGAGCGGCTGACCATGCTGGAGCCCGAAGTGGAGGTCAACCCGGTCTTTCGCTGCGCGCTGGAGTATACCCTGAACGAGACCGGCTTTTCGGTCCGCCTGCCCGCCAACAGCGTGTCCTATGACGAGACCAAGTACACCCTGATGGATATCAGCGTGCTGAAGTACATGGGCAGCGGCAACATGAAGGACGGCGGCTACATTTTCTACCCGGACGGCAGCGGTGCTGTGATTGATTTCGACAGTTTCAATAACAAGAACATCACCCTGATGGGCAGTGTGTACGGCATCGACCACGCCTTCCATTCGGTGGAAGCCGCCAATGAGGAAGCCGTCCGTATGCCGGTGTACGGCACCATTTCAACAAAACACCTGTACTACCACGCCGACCCCTATCGCCCGGGCGAATTTGCCTATGTCAGCGAGAGCACATACAGGAGCGGCAGCTTTACCTACCGGTATGTCAAAGAGACCATCGAGCACGAGGACGAGACTACCGAGGATCGCTTCTACTATCTCTCTGACGGCGATGTCCGCGTGTATGTGGACCACTACTGGAACGCAAGTGGCACCATGGTCATGCTGAACGCCGACAACTATGCCGCCGCCACCATGACCGTGACCGAGTTCTATGAGACCCATCTGGACAACGGCTACCTTGCCATCCTGGAGGAGGGCGCCGCGATGGCGGACCTCCATGTCTCGATCAACGGGCTTTCCAATCCCTATTCCTCTGTATTCCCCAGCTTCAATCCGATTCCCAACGACTCCTATGAGCTGCGCAACGGCGGCACCACCATTAACTTCACGGTGATCTCCGCCCATAAGTACCAGGGGAGCTTCAATTTGCGCTTTGTGCTCCTGACCGATGAGAATATCCGGGAGGAGCTGGAGATTCCGACCACCTATGTCGCCGACTATGTGGGGATGGCGAATGCCTACCGCGACTACCTGACAAACGAGGTCAGCGGCATCCTGACCGCCCTGACAGAAGCCGACATAAATGACCGGCTCCCGCTCTATGTAGAGACGCTGGGGATCATGTATACCACCAAGAAGTTCCTGACCGTCCCCGTGACCGTCAACGTGCCCCTGACCTCCTTTGAGGATGTCCGCACGATGTATGAGGAGCTGAGCGAGCAGGGCATCACGAATGTCAAGTTCAAACTGACCGGCTATGCCAACGACGGCATTTACGCTACCTATCCCGTCAAGATCAAGTGGGAGCGTGCCGCCGGCGGAAAAGCGGGCTTCCGGCAGTTGGTGGCTTACGCCAAGCAGAACGCCGACGCCGGGCTGACGGTGTTCCCGGAGTTTGACTTTTTGAACGCCGCCAACGTCCCGCTGTTCAGCGGAATTCGCCTGAAGCGCGATATGGCGCGGACGGTGGATAACCGCTATGCCAACAAGCGGGTGTATGACGGGCTGTTCCAGGATATGGACGGCGGGTCCTCCTCGCTGATGGTCGCACCCCAGCGGCTGACTGCGCTCTTTGACAAATTCCATCTGAAGTATGTCAAATTCGAGAACGACGCCGTTTCCGTCGCCACCGCCGCGCAGGACCTCGCATCCGACTTCAACAAGGAATCCCCCACCCTCAGAGAGCAATCGATGGGGCATGTGATAAGATTCCTCGATAAGGTCTCCGACCAGTACGGCTCTGTCATGTCGGAGGGGGGGAACATGTATGCGCTGCAGCACATTGATTACCTGCTGAATGCCCCCATTGACAGCAGCCACTACCGCACCACCAGCTACACCGTGCCCTTCTTCGGCATGGTGGCGCACGGTTTTCTCCAGTATGCGGGTGCCCCCACCAACGAGCAGGGCGACCCCATCTACCAGATTCTGCGCTCCATCGAAAGCGGCGCTTCGCTCTACTTTATCTTAGCGTACCAGAACACCGAGCTGATGAAAGAAAATCCGTGGTTCAGTGGGTATTACTCTGTCAACTACCAGATCTGGAAAGAGGATATGCTCACCTACTACAACATCATCAACCAGGCCATCGGAGATCTGCAGCTCTACCAAATCAGCCACCACCAAAAGATTTCCGCGGAACGTATCGTGGAAGAAGCGGAGATACTCGCCAACCAGCAAACGCTGGAAAGCGAATTCCTCCAGCAGTTGGTGGCACTGACCGGTGCGGCAAAGGCGGCGAAGGTAGAAAACCTGAGGATGTTGCACCTGTTCTATACGCAGTCCCTCGACATCATTGCGCAGGCGCATTTCAACAAGTTAAGGCAGGAAGACCAGGCGAACCAGGGGCAACCGGGGTATGTGCCAAAGGCCACCGCCACCCTGAAACAGGAAACCAAGGACGCCATGTTCGCCAGCTTTGCCACGTACAAAAGCTATCTGAACACCTACAAGGCAGACGAGGACCTGGAGCGGTTCGCCCGCAATGAGATCGTCAGCAAGCTGACCGACCCCGCGCTGCTCGCCATCATCCAAAGCTATGTGACAGACCGGGTATCGACCGGTACCGCCCTGATTACCGCGGTGTTAAACGAGCAAATCGCCGTTTTGGCGGGGCAGGAAGTGAGCCTGAGCTTTGATGAGGCGGCACTGATTGAGCAGGCAAAAGAGCGGTTTGACACCGACGAGCTGTCCGAGGAATTCCTCTCCGAGTTGCACGTTCTGTGCCTGAGTCTGAGCCATTCCGCCCCGGGCGCCGCCTACCTGTCGCTGCATTATGACTCCCTGGACTACGACTCCGCCTACCGCTTTGTCACCTATTCCTATGCGCAGGATAAAGACTATCTCAAGACCGACTTCACCATCTCGGACGGCACCGTGGTACTGGTCACTTACACCTCCGGAGAGGATACGGTGCACTTTGTCCTCAACTACAATGTCTTCAGCGTGCGCATCAACCTGCAAGGATACGGAGAGTTTACCCTTGAGCCGATGTCCTTTGTCCGTATCAATTAAGAAAGTGAGGCCATTACATGACAAACCAAGTCATTCCCAAGCGTAGACACAAGCCGGGCGGTGCCGCACTTTCCACCAGAAAGGCACGGCAGGGATGGTTCTTTGTGTTGCCCTTTATCATCGGTATTTTGCTGGTGTACGCCCCCATTGTCATTGACTCCATCTGGTTCAGCTTCAACACGCTGGTCAAAGAAATCGACCCCGTGACGCAGGTGGCGTATAACGTGGTGAAGCCTGCCGGTTTCACCTACTACCGTGAAGCGTTGCAGAACGAGGAGTTTATCAGCACGCTGCTCAGCGGCGCCGGTCAACTGGTGCTCAATGTGCCCGCCATCGTGATTTTCTCTTTGTTTATCGCGGTGATTCTCAACCAAAAGATGTTGGGGCGCGCTGCGTTCCGTGCCATCTTCTTTATCCCCGTGATTCTGGCAACCGGTCTGATGGAGGCTATCAACCTGCAGGATATGTTGTCGGGCAGCATTGAGGGAGGCATTGACACCGGTGCGGAGGGAGGCGGAGAGCTGATCTCCATGATGGACATTGACATGCTCTTTTCCAACATGAAGGTCGGCAGGGAACTGGTCACGTATGTGCTGGGACTGGTCAACCGCGTGTATGAGATCATCAACGACTCGGGTGTGCAGATGCTGATTTTCCTGGCGGGCCTGCAATCCATCTCCCCCTCCATTTATGAGGCGTGCCAGATTGAGGGCGCCACCTCGTGGGAGACCTTCTGGAAGATTACCTTCCCCATGATCAGCCCTATGATTTTGGTGAACCTCATCTACACCATCATTGACTCCTTCACCAAGGAAGCCAATGTGGTGATGGCCTTCATTGAACGGGTGCACCTGATCCCCCGTGTCCACTTGGCGACAGCGATGTCGTGGCTGTACTTCCTGATGGTGCTGCTCATCGTGGCGGCCTTTGCAGCTATTGCATCCTCGTTTGTGTTCTACCAAAAGAGAGATTGAGAAAGGAGGTCCAGTCAATGAATACAAAAACCACACAGGCACCCCCGCCGGCAAGTGATAGCAAACACCCCATGCGCGTGATGTTTCAGGGGCGGATTTCGGACAAAGACCGGTTGCGGATGAAACTCACCAGCCCATCTTTCTGGATTGAAAAGGTATGGTTTTTCTTTCGCTTTGTCATCATGCTCGGCGTCTCCTATGTCATTCTCTCGCCCTTTCTGTCCAAGATTTTGCAGTCCTTCATGGCCAAAGAGGACTTCGTGGACGCGACCGTCAGCATTATCCCGAAAAACTGGAACCTGCAGATGTACAAATTTCTTATCATTGAGAACGAGTACTTTCAGGCGATGTTCAACACCGCCGCCCTGTCGCTGATCTGCGCGCTGCTCCAGACCTTCTGTTGCTGTATGGTGGGCTACGGGCTGGCCAAGTTTAAATTTAAGGGCAACAAGCTGGTGACGGTGCTGGTCATTATCACCATGGCCGTCCCTCACTCCACCCTGCGCCTCTCGATGCTGCAGCACTTTGTCTCTTTTGACCTGGCGGCCATTCAGTCCTTTAATATGAAGGGCCCCATTGAGCTGATCTTCGGCAACACGATTAAGCTGACCAACAGCTTCTGGCCGCTGATCATCATGTCTATGGCGGGCATCGGGCTGAAAAACGGGCTGTACATCTTTATGATGCGCCAGTTCTTCCGGGGCGTGCCCGACGAGCTGGAGGAGTCGGCCTATGTGGACGGCTCGGGCACCTTCCATACGTTCGTGCGCATCATCCTGCCCCTGTCGATCCCCATGATGATTACCATCTTCCTGTTTGCCTTCTCGTGGCAGTGGACCGACAGCTTTTACTCCGAGCTGTTCTTTGCCGGTGCGGTGAACAAGACATGGCTGCTCCCGGATATCATCAGCACCATCCCGCCCTCACTGGAAACCGGCTACGCGGGCAAGGCGATGTACTATTCCGCCATTCGTAATACCGGCGGTATCCTCATCATCCTGCCTTTGCTGATCATTTACCTGTTCTGCCAGCGCTACTTGGTGCAGGGCATCGAACGCTCCGGGCTCGTGGGCTAATCGCCCCCGGTACCGAAAAACAAAAACGGCTGCCACGCTCCGGAAGGATGCGTGGCAGTCGTTTTTTGATCTGTCGGCGGGGGCGTCGCCAGTAGCTCTTTTTCGAGGGGAAGCTTGACAAATCCTTAGTAAGTTGCTATAATGATAACACTTGCAGAGCGGTTTTCCGGATGGCTGCAAGGCAGCGAATACAGAAAACGGGATGTGGCTCAGCTTGGTAGAGCGCTTGGTTTGGGACCAAGATGCCGCAGGTTCAAATCCTGTCATCCCGACCAGTGCGAGTGTCCGTTCGGACATTCGCTTTTTTTGTGCACAAGGCGCTACTTGATCATCTTGAGGAGAAAATGTGATGAAGCAAGAGACACAGGTCTTGAAGGAACTGGCCAAGCGGGTCATGGAAATTGCCCGGCATCCCGTGCAAGAGGAGCGGAGAGAATTGTGGCGGCGACACAACAGCTTTGTGACGACGCGGCCGCTGATTTATGTCCGGACATTTGCCTTTCATGAGATACTGGAAAAGCAGTCCCTGCACTGTGAGGACCCCTTTTACAGGGGGTATGAAGTGAAGCTGCGGGAGATGATGTTTCGGGATACCATCGGGGACGACTCGATTATCGAGCCGTGGGTCACGGTGGATGCCGTGTATGATCCGCCCGTCGAGCTCAGATGGGGGGTCAGGACGTCGCTGGGCGAGAAGCCCGCCGCAGGGGGCGCCGCGGCCTTTAACCCGCAACTGAAAACAGAGGAAGACTTTGAAAAGCTGGTCATCCCCAGCCATCGGATCAATGAGTCAGTCACGCGGGAGAGAGCGGAAAAGCTCTGTGACGCCATCGGGGATACCATGGATGTCCATGTCAACCGGGGGCCCGCTTTCCTCATGTGGACCGGCGATATCTCGACAGACCTTGCCAAACTGCGGGGGCTGGAGCAAATCATGTGGGATGCCTATGACCGTCCCGAATGGCTTCACAAAGTGGCGGCATGGATGCGGGACGCCATCCTCAAGGTTCATGAGGAGGCCGAGCGGGCGGGTGACTTCTCACTGGTCAACCATCAGAATCAGGCGATGCCGTATGCGCAAGAGCTGCGGGATCCCAAAGCCAACGCCTATGGGGCGCGGCGTCGGGAGCTGTGGGGGTATATGGCGGCCCAGGAATTCACCACCTTCAGCCCGGAGATGTTTGACGAATTCGTGCTTCGGTACCAGTTGCCCATCCTGGAGAAATTCGGCCTGGTGGCATACGGGTGCTGTGAGGATCTAACCCACAAAATCGACTATTTGAGAAAAATCCCCAACCTGCGACGCATCGCCGTCACGCCCTTTGCCAACGTGCCGCAGTGTGCGGAGCAGATCGGACGGGAGTACATTATATCCTGGCGGCCCAACCCGTCCAGCATGATCAGTACAGGTCTCAACGAGGAGTTTGTGCGCGGGTTTATGCGCGAGCACTTCCGGATTTTCAAAGCACAGCGGAGCCAATTTGATATTTCTTTAAAGGATGTGGAGACGATCAATCATCAGCCCGAGAACGTGGCGAAATGGGTGAGGATCGTCCGTGAGGAGATCGAAAACTGCTTTTGAGGGGCCTTACAAGCAAAGCCGTAAGGTGACCAGCGAGGCCGCCAGCGAGGCGAGGGCGGCGGGGGCTAAGTACCTGAGGAAGGCAGAGGCGCGGAAATCGGCGTCCTTGTCTTTCAGCAGTCGCAACAGCATCATGCCGGCGAGCGCTCCGGTCGGGCTGATAAAGGCACCGATATTGGAGCCGATGACGGTGGCATAGGCAACGGATACAGGGGCGTCGGCGGAGGCCAGCACGGCCGAAAACAGCACGCTCATGGGGATGTTGTTGAGAATATTGGAGGCGGCGGCAGACACAAAGCCAAACAGGAGGATGCCCGACAGCTCCCCCCCTCCGCGCAGCAAAATGTCTGCTATTGCCCCCGTGATCCCGTGCTTTTCAAGGGAGAGAACCCCCACGAACATGGAGAGCAGAAAAGGAACCAAGCCGTACGGCAGGCCTTGCAGGGCGGGGGACAGGATAGGGGCTGCCGGGAGGTGCCTTTTTTGCTGTACCGATTGCAGGACGGCTAACGCAAGCGCCAATGTGCCGGCAAAAAACAGGGATACGAGCCACATCTCGATGGCGAGAAAACTGCTGACAGACATGGTGATCAGGCAGAGCGACAGGGCCGCCAGCGACAAAAGGGCGGCGGACTTGTTTTTCAGCCCGACATTCAGGTTTGCCTGCGGCGTCATGGTCCGACTGCGCAGAGTGGCGGAGAAGATCAGTCGCAAAACGAGGTACGCGGTAACGCCGGCGGTCAGCGCGGGGGCCGCCATCACCCGCAGGTAGCCGAAAAAGTCAATGCCCCTGCTGGTGGCGATGTAGATGTTGGTGGGGTTGCCGATGATGAGCATGATGCTGAAGGTGTTGGCGGCGGCGAACTCCGCCGCGATAAACGGGGCGGCGGGGATGTGCGCGTTTTTGCAAAAGTAGTAGATGAAGGGCGTAAACGCCAGAATGATGGTGTCATTGCTGGTGAAGACGGTCAAAAGCCCGATGAAGAAATAGAAATAGTTGAAAAGGGTCAGGGGCCCCTTTTTTGCTTTTTGCAGGGTTTTTGCCGCGCAAAGCTCAAAAAAACCTGCCTTGTCCAGGCAGACCGACAGAAAACACATGGAGAAAAACAGGACCAGGATTTTTAGTGGGTTGACGGCGCGGGGGGCGGTGATGCCCCGGTACACGTCCTCAAGGGAGAGCGAGCCGATGAGCAACAGCACCAGGGGCAGCAGGCAGGCAATCAGGTAGTAGCTGTCCGCCTGCCATGGCCGCCCCTTGCATTTGATGAAACCGATGGTGACAGACGGTTTTTTGATCGTACAGAAAGACATCACCACGCAGACGAGCAGCGTGATGAGTAGTGAGATGAGCCCCATGATGACTACCCGAAGTTTCCTTTCATACTACCATGAGTCAAGATGCGTGTCTGCGAGGGCGTCTTTGTGAAACCGTCGATCGGGCAGCCGCACGCAAGTGCTCCTGTATTATAGCATAAAAGAATTCAAAAAAACAGCCCTCTCTTGCGGGTGCGGAGAAAAAATTTATCACGCTTAAAAGCGCTCCCTCCCGCGCCGATGACGGCGCGGGAGGGAGCGCTTTTTTTGTCAGGGGAGGCACTTTCTTTTGTCAGAGAAAGGCTTTCAGTTGCTGGGCATTGTTCTCCTCGAAGCGGAGCAGCTCTTCCATCAGGGCGCGGATTTCGGGCTCGGCCTCTTGGTACTGCCTGAGCTTTCTCACCGCGTGAATGATGCCCATGTTGCTGCCGACAATCAGCATCTCCGCCAGGTGAGAGGGGGTGCGGTCGGTGAGAGTTTGCAGGTTGAGCATGAGATAGGTTTTGATTTTCTCCAGTCGGCTCAAGCCTTTCGCGTCGTGGCCGTGCGCGTCCAGCGCTGTCTGTGCCGCCCGGTGGATTTCCTCGTAGCCCTGCAGTTGGGACTCCAGATGCTTTTTGAAAGACTCGTCCTCCGCGATCCCGATGAGCTGTTTGATGGTAGTGACACCCATTTGCGAGTTTTGGTAGACAAAGTTCAGAAGTTCGACATGACCGTTCATGTGAGCACACCTCTTTTTTTGTTAGTGTGCCCCAAAAAGCGGTTTTGTACACCGGTGTCATGACAGGTTCGTTTTTTCGGGGGCTTACTCGTGCGTCCAGCCCTTCACCTTTTGAAGCAACTCGTCCGCCTCCCCAGGGGAGGAGACTTTGGTGGACAGGTAGAGCCCGCGGGAGGATAGCGACTCCATCAGGGGCTGCACCTCGTGCGGGCGAACCATGATAAACAGTCCCTTGCCGGCCTGCTGGATTTTCCGCAGCACCGGTATGAAATCAGTGGCTCTGGGCTGCCCCGCCACCTGCATCCATTGGATGGCGCGCAGCTTGCGAATGCTGAGCAGGCTGTCTAAATGCCTGATTTGGTCGATGCCGTCAAAATGATAGAGCGGGTAGTCGAGTATCTCACACTGGCGTTCCAGTTCGGGCATGATGAACTCGTTGTACATATCGGTAGAAATCATCACCGACAGGTCAGACTGCATTTGCGCATGTAGCCCCCGGGCGGCGTAAGTACCCATCCAGCCGATACAAGTCTCCTCGATCTGGTGCTTTTTGAGGATCTCATAGGCGCCCAGCATTTCTTTTTCATAGGCATATTGCATTTTTGCAAGCGCCCGCTGCACTTCCTCGGGCTCCTCAATCATCGCCTCCAGTAGCCGCTGGGACCCCCACAAATGCGCCAGCGCATCGGCGTTGCCCGCGCCGTCGGGCATACCGATGATGTAGTCCCCACGGCTGTCAAGGGCAAACTTCTCTGCCAGCTCCAGCGTCTTTTGGTACAGAAAACTCTCCTCGTCAAACACCAGATCGTCCGCCGTATGGGCAGAGGGGAAGAACCACACAGAGTCGTCGTGGATCTCGTATTTCGCGCCCTTGAAGTACCCGGCATGTCCCGCCGCCCCCAAATTGATGAAGGTTTTGGGGAACGCCTCACCCCCGTAATAGGTGCGGGCAAACTCGCCTCGATATTGCCGTACCAAAAAGTCAGGGTCTGTCCGCCAGTTGGCGGGGCGGGGCTCAAGGGGGGCGGTGGGGTCGGTATGCGGCTCCAGCGGGGCGGTCACCTCAAAACAACAGCGGTCAACCACCTCTTGTTCCCAAAAAGCCGCCAGTCTGACCTTGGCGCTTTCCCAATCTGCCTTGTATTTCATGCTCTATCCCCTCCTGTCAATGATAGGACTATTATACCATTCTTCGCAGGGTGCGTCAATCATTTGGAGGCTTTTTTCAGAGGATGACGGCGGGCTGAAAAATAGCATTTGACAAAATTCATCATATATTGTATACTTAGGTAGCGCTTTTGCTCTGTAGCGCAGGCAATCGCCCGTCACAGAAAACTCAATATTCTCATACAGGAGGCGCCTATGGACCCCACGATCAAAAGGATCAATGAGATCTCACCAGACCGGATAGACGCGCTGAACCGAAAAGTCATGCTGGGGAGCGGCCAGCACGGCATTTGCTTCACCGAGGGCAAAGGGGTGAGGCTGCGGGACATCACAGGCAAGTCCTACATAGACTGCACCGCCCAGGGCTGGGCGTTGCTGGTGGGGCATGCCAATGAGGAGATCCGCCAGACCGTTTATGAGCAAATGGGGCGGCTGGGACACCTCAACCAAAACAGTGACTCCCTGCCGCGCTATGCCCTGGCGGACAAGCTGACAGCCCTGGCGCCCGCTCCGCTGAACCGCGTGCTGTTCACGGTGGGCGGCAGTGCCGCCATTGAGGCGGCGATGAAAATCGCCGTGAAAAACGTGAAGGGGGCGCGCAAGTTTGTCACCCTCAAGGACGGCTACCACGGCACCTCGCTCACCACCGGCGCCGCCTCCTGGTTGTCCACCAAAACGGCGGGGATGTTCACCGGCTTTGACAGCTTTCGCAGTATTGTCAACGACCTGTTTATTCGTGTGCCCAACCCCTACACCTACCGTTTTGACGGCACGGAGGAGGCGTGTGTCCGACACTGCCTGGAGGCCGCCTATGAAGTGATCGGCAGCGGCGTGGTGGGGCCGGTCGCAGGGGTGATTGTCGAGCCCTTGCAGGCGAGCGGCGGGCAGATCCCGCTGCCGGCGGCCTATTTGCGCGGGCTACGCAAACTTTGCGACGACATGGGGGCACTGCTCATTTTTGACGAGTTGCAGACCTATGGCCGTATCGGCGACTGGTTCGCCGCGCGCAAGTATGAGGTAGAGCCCGACATCATTTGTTTGGGTAAGTCCCTGGGCGCCGGTTTCCCGATTGCCGCGGTGCTTGTTCATGACAAAGTAGAGGGATTCGGGCCACTGGGGGAGGATGTCCATACCTTCTCCAACAACTGCATTGCCCAGGTGGCCGCGCTGAAGCAGATAGAGATCATGGAGCGGGACGGTCTGCTGGAAAACACCAACCGGGTGGGGGCAATGATTGCCGAGGGACTGCATGGGCTGCAACAACAGTACCCGCAAATCGGCGATATTCGCCAGGTGGGGCTGCATATCGGGATCGAGTTTGTGAAAGACCCGCGCACCAAGGAGCCGGACATGGTCTTTGCCCAGACCGTCAAACACATCGCGCTGCAGGCCGGGCTGATCCTCGGCGAGGCGGGGTATCGGATGAATGTGCTGAAAATCAAGCCGCCGCTGATCATCACCCCCGACGAGGCAAAAGAAGCGCTTTCGCTGTTCGCGTACGCCCTGCAAGCTGCCCTGCAGCTCAAAAAGTGAGGTGGCGACAATGAGGAGTTTAATCGTTGGTTCAGGTGCTATCGGGGGCACCACCGCCGCCTTTCTGACCGAGGCGGGGGAGGATATCACGCTGCTCTGCCACCGGGAGGAGACCGCCCAAAATCTGCGGGAAAGCGGGCTTCGCATCACGGGGAAGTGCGGCGAAAAGCAGGTGCGCCTCTCTGCTGTCGGGAGCCCCGAGGCACTCTCGGGCAGCTTTGACTATATCATGATTGTCACCAAGGCCTATGATATGCCGCGTGCCGCCGAAAGTGTGCTTCCCTGGTTGGCAGAGGACGGGCTGATGGTGTCGGTACAAAACGGCATGTGCATTGATGAGCTTGCCGCCATTGCGGGCAAGGCGCGCAGTGCCGCCTGCATTGTGTCCTTCAGCGCGACCTTTGTGGAGGACGGACATGTGGACTTCACGGGGGAGGGCGGGTACCTCATCGGACGGGTGAACAACGCGGTGGACGAAAAGCTGCTCACCCTCGCCGCCTGCCTGTCCAAGGCCGCCCCCGCCCAGACCACCAATCGGATCATGGACCATATTTACTCCAAGCTGATCATCAACGCCTGTATCACCTGCGGCGGCGCGTTTACCGGGCAGACGCTGGGACAGATGCTGAAAACTAAAACCGCGAGGCAGTTCTTCCTCGCCATCTGCCGGGAGGCGCTCGCTGTGGCGGACGCCACGGGGTTGCAGGTCCCGCCCTTGGCGGGCAAGGTGGACTATCACCGCTTGATCCGGGGGGACGGGATGATCAGTCGCATCAGGCGGTACCTGGTGTTCCGCGTCATGGGGAGCACGTATAAGAACCTCACCTCCTCCTCCCTCACCGCCCTCCGCCGCGGCAAGCAGACCGAGATTGAGTACCTCAACGGCTATATTGCCCGCATGGGCCGCCAGCACGGCGTCCCCACCCCCGTCAACGACGCTGTCGTTGCCATGGGTGAGGAAATGGAAAGCGGCCTGCGCCAGCCCGCCCCCGAGAATCTGGCCCTCCTGCTGTCCCAAAGGTAATCGGGGGAAAGACCGGGGCGGCCTGCGCGGAGCCCTACGGCTTTGGTGAGGCGGAAAACCTGCCTCACCAAACCGGCAAGGGCTGTCAAGGGATGCGGACAACGCCGCTTTTTTCACAAGAAAAACACAATTTCGGCATTTCACTGTTGACAAAATGAGCACGGCATAGTATAATGGGAGCGTTGATTGAACAGCTTCCCGTCACGGGGGTATAGCTCAGCTGGGAGAGCGCTTGAATGGCATTCAAGAGGTCAGCGGTTCGATCCCGCTTATCTCCACCATCCAAAGGAAGCAACGCAAAAAGCCTCGTTCTGTATTCGGAACGAGGCTGTTTGTTGCGGGCACAGACAGAAGCGTCCGGCAGCCCGGCACATCAGCACCTGTCCGGCCGTGGGGCTGAATGCCCAGATCAAATTGTAGCCTTGCACGAAAGCACCGCCAGGTTTCAGTGTCTCGCCACGGTCATGCTATGCCCCGATCGGCTTCCTGACACGGAGGACGACCTTGCCGACATGTTTTCCGCGATAGAGAATCTGCTGTGCTTCATCCGCCTGCGCGAGGGGGAGGACGCGGTGGATGTGGGGGCGGATGGCACCGCTTTCAAATTTCGGCCAGAAGTGCTCGACCAGCTCCTGTCTCCGGGTGATTGCGCTGCCGCCCGGAGTTACGGTTTCAAAAATATTGTTGGCGGTGCGGGTAAGGGAATCGCGCCTTGCCGCCGGGGAAGGGCAGCGGGCGTCAGCCCAAGACGACATTGACCGGATGGCCAGCCAGAAAGGCCTCCGCGTTGCGGACGGCAATGTCGAGCAGGCGCGCCCGCGCCTCCCTTGCCGCCCAGGCGGTGTGCGGGGTGATAAGACAGTTTTTCGCACTCAGGAGGGGATTGTCCGGCGCGGGGGGCTCGGTGGAGAGGACGTCCAGCGCCGCTCCGGCAATGATGCCCCGGTTAAGGGCGTCGGCGAGGTCACAGTCAACTACCAGACCGCCGCGGGCGGTGTTGATGAGAATGGCGGTCGATTTCATTTTTGCAAGGTTGCCCTGGTGAATCATGCCCGCATTCTCGGCGTTCAGGGGGCAGTGCAGACTGACAAAATCGCTTTCTTTCAGTAGCGTGTCCATGTCGGTCATCTCCGCATACGGGGAGGTGCCTCTTGAGCGGCTGTACGCCAGCACGCGCATGCCGAAGGCCAGCGCCGTCTGCGCCACCTGCTGCCCGATGCGTCCGAAGCCGATGACGCCCAGCGTCTTCCCGTACAGTTCGGTCAGGGAGGGCGGATAGTAGCAAAAGTCCCGACTGCGGCTCCAATCCCCGCGGTGTACCGACTCGCTTTGCGCCGCCACTCCGTTGGTAAAGTGCAAGATAAACGAAAAGACCGCCTGCATCACCGCATAGGTGCCGTATTGCGGCACATTGGTCACGACAATCCCCTGCGCTTTGGCACGGGGCAGGTCCACCACATTGTACCCGGTCGCAAAAATGCCGATGTATCGCAACTGCGGGTTGCACCGGAGCACTTCTTCAGTCAGCAGCGTTTTGTTGGTGAACACCACCGGCGCGCCGCCGATGCGCTCGTGCGTCAGCTCGGGCGGGGTGTGGTCATAGACCGTCAGCTCCCCCAGCCGCGCCAGCCCCGCCCAGCTCAGGTCGCCGGGGTTGAGGGTGTAGCCGTCCAAAATGACTATTTTCATTTGAGAGCCCTCCCGTCTCTTGTATCGTAACATCTCTGCCTCTCATTGTACCATGGAAACGCGCGGAAGTCGAGACTTCCGGCGATATCGCCGAAAAATTTTCTCGGCGGCGTCCGCAGAAAAAACGCACCCGAGTCATGTGGCTCGGGTGCGTTTGGATGCTTGGTTATTTGGCCTGTTTCTTGCCGCCCTTTTTGGATTTGAACAGGTAGGAGCGGAAGAGCAGGGTGGTGATGCCGATAAAGAACACGGCCATCAGTCCCACCGAGAGCCAGCCCCAACCGATGCTTTGGGGCGCAAAGCCGAGGAGCAGCAGCATGGGGAAGCCGAAAACCACCGCCCACAGGTTCTGGAAGATGAGGTTGCCCGAGGCGGGTGTTTCGTACAGCGGGTCGATCTCGCGCATCAGGATCAGCCCGGTGCTGACCGTGCCGCTGAGCATGCCGTACATGCTGAGAAACGCCTCGTGGGTGTAGGTGGGAAAGAGCTTTCTTGAAATAAAGCGGATGAAGTAGTAGCTCGCAAAAGCGCCCAGCACGCACATGAGGATCAGGGGGATGAGGAACTCCTTGATTTTGAACGCGGAGAGATCGATGGCGGCAATGGAGGCGACCACCATGATGTCAAACAGCAGACCCGAGATGCGGTTGAGCATGAAGTTGTTGGTGTACTCGCGCTTGCGCACGCCGACTTTCTTGAAGAAGCGCATGACGAGCTTGATGATGAAAGCAAACAGCATGCCCACCAAGAAGTTAAAGCCCCACATCAGCGCCTTGACGGTGTCTGCCAGTCCGGCGCCCGTACTGTCCAGCAAAGCGGAGACATAGTGCATGAACACGTAGGCTGCCATGTAAGCGAACAGGACCAGTCCGACCTGTACCGTCAGCTTATCCAGCGACTCGGAGAGCGGGATTTCCCCCTTTTGGGTGACCATCTCGGCACTGAGGTCCTCGACTTCCTCGGCGTTGACGCCTTGCGCTTTCAGCTGCCCTTTGCGCTTCATGACATTCATATAAATGATGCCGCCGATGCTGGCCGCGATAAAGCCGGCCGCCGCCACGGTCAGACCAAAGCTGGTACCGTTCGCGAACCCGTACTCATTCTGATAGTTAAATCCCCAGTTGAACGCCTGGCCGGGGCCCTGGCCGTACCCCATGGGGAGCAGCATGCCCGACGCCCAAAAGCTGCCCAGGGCATAGAAGCACCCGATGCTGATGAGCATGCCCAAAATCCCCTGGAGCAAATAGGTGGAGACCGTGGTCAGGCCGGTGTTGAGAATGTCGGTTTGCGTATGTTTGTTCGAACGCTTCTCGGCGGTTCGGAAGGACAGCGCCACGACACCCAAGCCAAGACCGTGGTAGGTGAGCGCTTCCAGCGTCACAATGCCGAACATGGAATGCCCCGCCGCCTGCTTGTAAATGGCGTTGGCAATCAAAAGTAAAAAACCTGCCAGGACAGAGGAGGGAATCAGGGAGCGGCGCAGGGGACCGATCAAGCGCCGCAGCATGTTGGCTGCCAACATGGCGATAAAAATAATGCCCAGTGTGACAACAAAACTCCAGATCTCACCATCCCAAAAATGGACTTGATTTCCTGTCATAAAACACCTCCGCATGATAGTCTTGTCTATTATATCATTTGGAAGGGGCAAAAGACAATGAACACATTGGCGAAAGTGCCCGAAAACCCTATATTCAGGGGTTTGGCTCACAAGATGCGGGGGGGTGGATGCCGGGCTCGGTCAGGATGGTGTGGACCATGGGTTTGGCGGCCAGCATCAGCCGCTGCAGGCCATAGCACAAATCCTCCTTCATCCCCTTATACACCCACTCGAGTACCAGTCCCACCAGCACATTCTGACACAGCCGCGCCGCCTCCTCGAGCACCTCGTCCGACACCGAAAGCCCCTGTGCCTGCTCGGCGACAAAGCGTTGCATCAGCACCGGCAGACCGCTGTACAGGTAGCGATCAAACTGGTCGCGGTTCATGTTTTGGTACAGGTTGCGGATGGCGTTTCGGTTTTGGCTGGCGAAGCTGACCCGCCGCCAGAAGAGTAGGGACAGTCCGTCAAAGTCCCCCTGCGCCTCCAGCTCGTGCTGCAGCTCAATTTCGAGTACCTCGTCCAGCACACGGTAAATATCGGTGAAATAGTAGTAGAAAGTATTGCGGTTGATACCGCAACTGCGGGCAAGGTCCTTGACCGTGATGCGGCGGATGGATTTTTTATTGAGCAGGGTCACGAAGGACTCGAGAATGGCGGATTTGGTTACTTTTTTCATGTTGTTACCCTTTTTATTGTCTGCACGGGGGCCCGTGGAGACATCACAGACAGGTGGTTAAAATGCGTTCGATGTCGGCCGGGGTGATGGGTTTGCGATAGCTGCCGGGTAGCAGCTTGGTGTGTGCCGCCAGGGTGGGGATGGCGTCGGCCGGGATGCCCACCTCGCCCAGCGTGGTGGGCGCGCCGATTTCCCGGAAAAAGTCCCGGGTCCTCCGGATACCCGCCTGCGCCAGTTCAAGCTCGCTCATCCCTCCCCCGTCAATGCCCCAGACGTTCCGGGCATAGCGGGCAAACTTGCGGGGGGCCTTGTCGCACACATACAGCAGGTACAGGGGGTGCACAATGGCAAGGCCTGCCCCGTGCGGGATGTCATAGTAGGCAGAGAGGGCATGTTCGATCTGATGAGAGACCCAGTCGGTCTCCTTTGACAGGGAGGTCAACTTGTTCAGCGCCAGCGTGCTGCCCCACATTAGGTTCGCTCTGGCAGTATAATCACGGGGGGTTTGCAGGGCAACGCGCAGGTTTTCGAGGTAATTCTTCATGAGCGCCTCGGCAATATCGTCCGACAGGCAGCTGTCATCGGGGGAGGAAAAATACTGTTCAAACAGATGCGACAGGGTGTCCACCGCCCCGTACACCAGCTGCTTTTTCGGCATCGTGTAGGTATAGGTCGGGTCCAGGATGGAAAAGCGGGGGAACATCAGTTCATGCTGAAAGTCGAGCTTGCGGTGCTCTCCCCAATGGCTGATCACAGAGGTGGCGTTCATCTCGCTGCCCGTGGCGGGCAGGGTCAGCACACAGCCGAAGGGCAGCGCGGCACGAGGAGGAACGTGCCGGATATAGTGTGTCTCCCAGAAGTCGGCCTCGGTGAGGGCGCCGATGACAATGGCTTTCACGCAGTCAATGACGCTGCCGCCGCCTACCGCCAGGACAAAATCAATCTTTTCGGTCCGGCAAAGTTCAATGCCCTCGTACACCTTTTCGGTGCGGGGATTGGGCATGATGCCCGACAGTTCCACCACCCGTTTTCCGGCGGAGCGGAGCTGCCCGAGCACCGCCTCATACACACCGCTTTGCTTGATGCTCCCACCGCCGTATGCCAGCAGGATGTTCGCGCCATAGGAGCAGAGCTCCGCCGCTAAGTGCGACACGGCACCCTCTCCGAAATGCACCCTGACCGGGTTGTAAAAAGAAAAGTGATTCATGGTAGCCTCCCTATCGTATCGGTTGCACTGACAGTCAGTATAGCACAATTTTGCGCTTTTTGCAAATCCTGTGAGAGGGACAGAGAAAGCGGCGGAGGCCTACCGGGAACGATAGGACTCCGCGCTGCCGAAAAAGGCGGGAAAAGTGCCCAAATCCAGCACATGGGTAGCGTCTGCCAAGGGGAGTGAGGCATCGGTCGCTGCCGCCACCACCGTCATCCCCTCTGTCCGGTGCACCTCCCGCACCAGACGGGTGAATATCTGTGAGGCATAGGGGTCCAGCCCCGCCAGCGGTTCGTCCAGCAGCAGCAGTCCCTCGGCGGCGCAGACTGCCCGCGCCAGCAAGACCAGCTGTTGTTGTCCGCCCGACAGCTCCCGGAAGGGACGGCGGGCGAGCGGGGCCAGCCCGAAGTGTGTGAGCTGCTGTTTGGTATAGGCCTTGGCTTCTCTGCCCACAAACAACCCCCTGCCAAAGCGCCGGGTACTGCCCGACAGCACCACCTCCCACACACTGAAGGGGAAACTGCGGCCGGGCATGTTGGGGGCGGGCAGGTAGCCGATGTGTTGCCGCCGTACCCCCTCCCCCAGTCGGACGGTGCCCGCCAGGGGCGGCAAAAACCCGAGGATGGCATGGAGCAGGCTGGTCTTGCCGCTGCCCGAGTCGCCCAGCACACACAGGTACGCACCGCTCGGGAGCGCAAACGACACCTCGCGCAGCACCGCCCGGCCGTCGTAGCCCACGCTCAGTTGTTCACAGGTCAAAATGGCCATGTATCCAAGTGATACTGCCGAGGCAGTATATCTCCTTTAAACTTCACCTTTTAGTCACGGGCAAACCGGTGAGCGGTCTGTCCTTATCCCTATTATAAATCGACAGGGCAGGCTTGTCAATCTGAATTTCGGTTTGACAAAGACTCCCCGCGGTGCTATAATGCAGCTATAAGGAGTATATCGTATGATCATCAGAGACGCTGTCGCGGCCGACGCGCCGCGGCTGTTGCGGATGCTGGCGAAAATCGCCGAGCTGCACCGGCAGGGCAGACCGGACCTGTTCCGGGAAGGCAGCCGCAAATATGACAGGGAAGAGCTGCTCTCGATCCTGTCCGCTCCCGACAAGCGGATTTTTGTGGCGGACGAGGGCGGGGAGGCAACGGGCTATCTGTTCTGTATGCTCCGCACGGTCAGCGGCCACCCGCTGCTGCACGACGAGCGCACGCTCTATATTGACGACTTGTTTGTGGAGGAGGCGTATCGGGGGCAACAGATGGCCCGCGCCCTCATGGACAGCGCCGGGGCCTTTGCCCGAGCGAACGGCTGCCGCCGCATGGAGCTGAATGTCTGGGCGATGCCGGGCAGCGCGTTGCCCTTTTATGAAAAGTACGGGATGCGGGAGATGCGCCGCACCATGGAAATGATTTTGTAGGACTGTTTTATGTCAATGAAAAAAGCCATCAGGCATTTATGCACCATCACCCACCACCGCCACCTGGTGATGCGGTCTTGCTTTCGGGCGGGCATCCCCTGGCAGGGGCTGCTCCACGACCTGTCCAAGTACAGCCCCGTTGAGTTTTCGGTGGGGGCAAAATACTATGTCGGCGACAGAAGTCCCAACGAGCTCGAACGCGAGCGGCTGGGCTTTTCCTATGCGTGGATGCACCACAAGGGGCGCAACAAGCACCATTTCGAGTACTGGCGGGATATTCACCCCGAGACCAAGCAAACCCGGCCGGTGAAAATGCCGCTGCGCTATGTGGCGGAGATGTTCTGCGACAGGGTCGCCGCCTGCAAAATCTACTTACGGGGGCGCTACACCGACGGTGCCGCCCTGCAATATTTTGTGCGGGGGGACGCGGCTTCGCACATGCACTCCGAGACCGCCGCGCAACTGGAGGCATGGCTGCGCTTGCTGCAGGAGCAGGGGGAGCGCGCCGTCTTTGCCGCCCTTCGCCGACAACTGAAGGCCGATAGGCTCTGCCGCCGGGCAGCCAAGCAAGCGGAAAGGAGAGGAGACGCTGTTGAATCGACATGACGGGCAAGCCCGCGCCCTTTTCGAACGGGGATATAACTGTGCCCAGGCGGTCTTTGCCGCCTTTTGTGAGCTGACCGGACTGCCTGCCGAGGCGGCAGTCAAAATGGCAGCCCCCTTTGGCGGCGGCATGGGCCGCTTGCGCGAGGTGTGCGGTGCCGTCAGCGGCATGTTGTTGGCGGCGGGCTGTCTCTACGGCTACACCGACCCCGCGGACGAGCAGGGAAAGGCGGCGCACTACGCGCTGGTACAGTCGCTGGTGCTGGCGTTCAGGCAGGCACACGGCACCCTGCAATGCAGCGAGCTGCTCAAACGCCCGCCCGATATCGGAAGGCCTGTGGCGGACGGCCGGGATGCGGCATTTTATGCCGTCCGTCCCTGCGCCCGTTTGGTCACCCACGCCGCCCAACTGCTGGATGAGTACATCGCCGAGCATCCCCCGCAACCCTGACAGAGCCCCCTGCCTGCACCGGCAGAAAGAAAAAAGCGGCGGAACCATATGGTTCCGCCGCTTTCTTGTGCAGGGAGGTCTGCCCGTCCGCCCGATGGGCTCATGCGCCTTCTTTGTTTTGAAAGCGCCTCGGGCTGCCCGCCAATATGTACCGGGCGGTGTGGGCAATGACCTCCTCGGGGGTGGGGACGGCACCTTGACGCGGGATGCTTGTCCAGAAAGCGCGCGCGGCGGGGTCGGGGTCCGCCATGCCGTAGGCGATGGCATAGGCAATCTCTTCTACGACTTCCGAGACGCTTGTCCCGTGCTGTAAGGCGACTTGCTCCAGCATGGATGTTTCCTTTTTCATGGTATTTTCCCTTCTTTCTTCTTAATGATACCATTATAGCGGCCCGACTGTGCGATGTTTGTCGTATTTTAGGAGCCTTGCAGAGAAATTGTAAATATTTTTGAAGAAAACGCGCCCTGTTGATCGGCGCCGTTAGCCTTTGGGGATAGAGGCCGAAAAAAAGGACTTGCGAGTGCTCGCAAGTCCGGAATAGGGAAGGGGCAAAGGCGCCCCTTACTTTTGATAGGAGCCGTATGTTTTGGCAATCTCGATCATGCGCCGGGCGCGGTCAAAGGGAGCGTTGGCGGGGTATTCACAGCCGGTAGCCAGCATGAAGCCGCCGCCCTTGGCCATGGCGTCGATTTGCGAGCGGCACTGTTCGTCCCACGCCTCGTCACTGCCGGTGACGGCGCTGACCGGCACCACAGACCCGATGAGCATGGTGCGATCCCCATACTTCTGCTTGCACTCGGCAAAGTCGGCGCAGTCGTCCGGGGGGTACAGGAAGGAGATGGCGGCGGGCCGGATGGCCTCGATCTGCGCGTCAAAGTAAATTCTCTTGCCGCAATTGTGCACCATGTTCAGGCAGCCCTTCTGCCGCACGACCTCTGCCAGTTCACGGACAAACACGCCCTCCATCTCGATCCACATTTGTTTGGACATGATGGAGCCCGAGGCGAAAAGGGTGTCAAACATGACCGCGTCCACACCGCAGTCGCAGAGTGCCGCCACGTACTCTTTCAGCGTTTCGGTGATCTCACCCGTCGCTTGCTTCACGGCGTCCGGGTCGTCGTAAATGTCCATGTACATATCCTGCTGACCGCGCAGCATGGACAGCACGCCCAGCGGCCCGAACACAAACGCCACAATCGGCGTTTTCCCCTTGAGTTCCGCCACCAGACGACGGCACACGTCAAGGTGCATCATCATCCGCTTGGAGGTGCGATAGTCCGCCTTTTTAATCTTGGCATACTCGGCGATGTCCTTGATGAGATAGTCGTTGTAGTCGGGGTGAGCCGCCTCGTTTTCGGGGAAGACCAGCTTTTGCCCCCACGCGTCACACTCCACCGACAGGTCAATCAAGGTCACCACGCAGTCGATGTCAAACTGCTTGGTGGACTCGATGAAAGCCTTGGCGCAAATCTCAGCGTCGGTAGACCACTCTTCATAGGTGGCGCCCACCAGCTTTCTGGTGATGCCGCTTAAAATCGGATAGACCGGCACCCGGTCCGCTTCTTTGTTCGACAGGGCAGCCACTACTCTTTGATAGGAATTCATCTATATTCTCCCGTGCTCGTCTGTATTTGACAGTACCGCTTGATGCTGTACTCTCATTATAAGGGGTGAGGGGGAGATATTTCTCGTGTTATTTTTGTATTTTTGGAACATTGTTATGAATCTCAAAAAAGGCAACGCGTGAGCATGGTCTGCGAGTCGGAAATTAGGGGCTTGAAAAGGGGCTTGTATGAATCAAACAAACATGATATAATGGTAAAAAAGTGCTCTCGATTGACCCGCAAAACGGCACTGTCTCAAAAAGCAAGAACGCCGGCATTGGTACAATGCCGGCGTTCTTGTCACCCTGCACCCGGCATAGTAGATGGCTGTTTGGCATGATCAACAAGTTTCAGGACACTCACGAAAACCAAAAAGCTTTGACACACGATTTTCTTTCTGTTATAATGGCATCAAATAGAAAAAAGAAAATGGGGATATGACCCCAATTTTCACCGTCAATGATGCGAAAAAGCCAAGGAGAGCTCACCATGGATGTACTTGTCAAACTTTATCAACTGCCGGAAATCGAACCTGCCCTGCACCGTGTCAAGGAGCAAAACATTACCATCCGCAAGCCCATCGGTCCGGAAAAATCGGTAGTGATTGAGTGGATTCGGGCAAGAGAGGGAGAGGGCTGGGCAAGTGAAGCCGAAACCGCTTTTTTGGGTGCCAACCGCACCATTTATATTGCGGTGGATGAAAACGAAACCAAAGCGGACAAGCGAATGGTGGGCTTTGCCTGCTATGATGCGACCGCCAAGGGATTTTTCGGTCCCACCGCGGTGGCGGAGGCCTACCGCAAGCGCGGCATCGGTCAGGCATTACTCCTTTCCTGCCTTTTCAATATGAAGCTTGACGGGTACGGCTATGCCATCATCGGCAGCATCAGCAAAACGGCAAAGGAATTCTACGAGAAATGCCTGCCCGGCTCCGTGGGTATTGAGGATTCGGCCCCCGGTATCTATCGGGGAATGCTGGTGAAATCATAAAAAAGACGGTATGCGCGGTGAGACGAGGACATATGGGCTGGGAGTGGTCTCAAACACGGGAGTCTGCCGTCCCTAGTTTCGCCTTTGCATAGAAAAGCTGTGGAAGAACGGACAGGTAGCGCGGCAAGATTGATATAAGCACGCTGACCGAGCCACACGGCAGTTGCTTTACCGTGATCGGCTTTGGAACAGACTGCAACGCCTCATGGCACAAAATTGGTAGTACGAAGTGCCTTTCCAAACCATCAAAAACAGCCTTTCCTGTTTGCTCAAGACACAGGAAAGGCTGTTTGATACGATAAAATATGCACTATGTTAATTGTCGAAAATATAATCTAATATAAATTTTATAATAGCTTTATCAGGTTCTTTTTTCATCCCATAAATTCTAATTCCATAGCATCCCTTGTTACTCCTTTTAACACAGGGGTAATCCTCAGATCAAAAGTTTTTGTCAATTATTGAAGCGAGGTAAGTATTTGAAATCTTTCTTTGAAAAAAAGACAACACTTCACATTTTTCCCATCTCATCTGCGTCAATCCATTTGTTTGAACTGTCAACCCTTTTAACGACTAAATAATCATTTTCATGCTGCAACATAAAACCCGACATTGTCCAAGAGCGTTCTGTCTCACAATTGTTGTCATCCTCGATCATCTTCTTGAGCACTGCTATGTCCATCTCAACCTCCTTTAATGTTATGATAAAGCCGCAAAGGATACCTTTGCGGCTTCAGGTCGCGGTGATAGCCGTGTGTTTGGCAAAGAACCGTTATTTTGATACAATTAAACAGTTGTGTTTGTTATGGAGGAACTATTTAACAATATTTTTGTCTTGCATACTTTTCTCAATGATTTATTCAATAAATCCAAATGGAAATTCTATTATCGGTTGAATAATCATCTACCGAGAGTATATAGACTTAACTATTTATTGTGCTATAATATTATCAGAACCGGTTCAATAAATATTGAGGAGATAAACATGAACTACGATTTAGGTGAAAAACTAAAATATCTGCGCAAAAAACGCGACCTTACACAAGAACAACTTGCAGAATACTTCGGTGTATCATTTCAGGCAATATCAAAGTGGGAAACAAATTCGGCAATGCCGGATATTTCGATGTTTCCTATATTGGCTAATTTCTACGGCGTGACTACCGATGAACTTTTGGGCGTTGATATCAGTAAAACGAACGATAAAATCAACGCTTATCTGAACAAAGCAGATGAATTATACAAAGCATGGAAACTGAAAGACATGGTTGATGTCGCAAGAAAGGCGTGTGCTGAATTTCCGGGCAATGATAAAGTGCTTTATTATCTTGCATGGTCGCTCGGTCAGGCGCAAAACGTTATCCGTACAAAAAGTGAAAATCTGAATGAGGCAATTAAAATTGCGGAAAGGATTTTAAGCGATTCTACCGATACAGCCATGCGCCTGAAAACAACATCACTGCTTTCATATTTATACCACTGGAACGGTAACGACGAAAAGTCCTTGGAATATGCAAATCAATTACCTCGGCTAACACAGACAAGCGGTTATTTAATCGGAAGATTGGGATTGAAAAAGAGGGCTA